>Ga0209061_1000455_pt1 | contig 104808 bp, 102 predicted proteins | sample Coa_R1_10_FD_187157 | JGI IMG/M metagenome (GOLD analysis project Ga0209061, IMG submission 187157) | Surface soil microbial communities from Centralia Pennsylvania, which are recovering from an underground coalmine fire - Coalmine... | ecosystem: Environmental > Terrestrial > Soil >... | reverse complement strand
TGGGGTCCCGCATCGATGACGAGTTTGCGAGTCGGCATCGATGTGGGAGGGACATTTACCGACGTCGTCGCCGTCGACGCGGCTTCTCGGGCGATCGTCGCCCGGCTGAAGGTCCCGACGACGCACGATGCTCCCGAAGGCGTCGCGCGCGGTATCGTCGAGGGGGTGCGACGGTTGATCGGCGAGTACCACGTCGCTCCCGATGCGATCGCCTTCATCGCTCACTCGACGACGCAGGCGACCAACGCGCTCCTCGAAGGCGATCTCGCCTCGGTCGCCGTCTTGACGATCGCCGACGGTCCGTTCGCCGGTCTCGTCCGGCGCGCGATGCGCTTCGCCCCGATTGCGCTGGGCGGCGATCACCTGTTCATCCCGCGGTTCTTCGATGTCGACGTCGGTCGCGATGAGGACGTCGTCCTCGACGGCTGTGCCTACGAAGAGGTCGAAGCGATCGCGGCGAGTTCCGCCTTCGGAGTCGACGATCCGCAGCTTGAAGAGCGGATCGTCGCGCTGGCGCGAGAGCGTGGATTTGCGGCGACGAGCGGGCACGAGGTCAGCTCGATGTACGGATTACGGGCGCGGACCCGGACGGCCGCGCTCAACGCGGCGATTTTGCCGCGGATGTTGAAGACCGCGCGGATGACGGCGCAGGCCGTCGCCGAGGCACGGATCGCCGCACCGCTCATGATCATGCGCAGCGACGGGGGCGTCATGGACGTGCGCGAGGTCGAACGTCGGCCGATCTTGACGCTCCTCTCGGGTCCCGCCGCCGGTGTCGCCGGGGCGTTGCTGCACGAGAACGTGACCGACGGCATCTTCATCGAAGTCGGAGGGACGAGCTCGGACTGTTCGGTTATCCGTAGCGGGCTGCCGCAGATGCGGCCGGCTCGGATCGGCGGACATCGGACGATGCTGCGGACGGTCGACGTGCGGACGATCGGGATCGGGGGCGGCAGCCTGGTCGTAGTCGACGAGACCGCGGTCCGTGATGTCGGCCCACGCTCGGCCCACATCGCGGGTTTTCGCTACGCAAGCTTCACGGCCGAAGATGAGCTCGAAGGCGCGCGCTGGGAGCCGCACGGGGGGTACGCGGCATGCACGACGCGGCGCGGCGAGCGGGTTGCGCTGACCCCGACCTGCGCGGCGAATCTCCTCGGGCTCGTCCCCGAGGGGGCCTTTGCGCGCGGCGACGAGCGATCGGCGGCACGTGCCTTCGCGCTCGCGGGTACCGCCCTCGGACGCGAACCGGCGGCTCTCGCACGAACGATCCTCGATGTGGCGACGAGGAAGCTGCGCGCGGCGATCGACGCGCTCATCGCCGACTATCGTCTCGAGCCTGCGACCCTGACGCTCATCGGCGGGGGCGGCGGTGCGGCGGCGCTCATCCCCTACGCCGCGCAGCGACTCGGCTTGCCGTATCGGCTCGCCCGCGACGCCGAGGTGATCTCCCCGCTCGGCGTCGCCCTCGCCCTCGTGCGGGACGTTGTCGAGCGTAACGTCGCCGACCCGACTCCCGAGGATCTCGTACGGATCCGGCGCGAGGCACGCGAAGCGGCCGTCCTCTCCGGTGCCGATCCCGAGCGGGTCGAGGTCGCAATCGAGATCGATCCGCGCCGCAACCTCGTGCGGGCGATCGCCTCGGGAGCAACCGCGCTCGTCGAGCGTGCCGCTCGTCCGGCCGCCTCGCCCGCAGATCGCCTGGCGGCGGTCGCCAAGCAGCTCTGCGTCGAGCCGGCGGGGGTCGCCTGCATCGGTGCCGTAGGCGCGATGACGATCTACCGTGCGACCAAGCGCCTCGGCCGACGGGATCGTCCGTTTCTGTGCGTCGTCGACGATCGAGCGGTCGCGCGGCTCGTCCTTCCCGAGGCGTCGCTCCTGCAGTGCGACGTCGGGAGCCTCGGCGCCGAGCTCGAAGGTGCGATCGAGGCGGCGACGGCTTTCGGCGACGTCGGGCGCGTCCTCCCGGACGTCTTCCTCATTTACAACGCGCGGATCGCCGAGTTGCGCGGCTTGACCGCGGCCTCTCAGGCGCTCGCTCTGGCCCGCGAAGAGCTCAGCGGTCTCCCCGAAGAGACGCCGCTCGCCGTCCTGTTGTCGGCTCCTACGGCCTAGCGCACGCTAGCGTTTCGTCGCGATATAGAGCCCTCTTATGAAGAGGTCGCTGCGTTCGAAGCGCACGTCGAACCCGGCGGCTTCGAGAGCGCCGCGATAGGTCGTATCGGGAAACAGCGACATGACGTGCGTCTCCTCGAATTGATCGACGCCGCTCGGCTGCGCAACCATGTAATGCATGCGCAAGACCGAGGTGTCGGCATATCGTTCGGTGATCTCGAAACGCGCGATCTTCAGCTCGTTGCGGTCGACGAAGACGCCGTCGACCTTGCCGGGTTGAAACTGATCGGGGGCCAGCCACGGCTCGAGCATGAAGATTCCGCCCGGATTGAGGTGGCGATAGACGTTCGCGCACGTCTGGCGGAGCTCGGCCTCGTCCTTGACGTAGCCGATCGAGCTGAACAGGCAAACGATCACGTCGAACCGGCGATCGAGCGAGAAGTCCTGCATGCGAGCGACGTGGAACGGGACGTGCGGCAGGCGCTCTCGTGCAACTTCGATCATCGCGGGATCGACGTCGAGCCCTTCGACGTCGAAGTGCGGGGCCAGACGCTCCAAGTGTGCGGCGCTACCGCAAGCTACGTCGAGGAGCGAGACGCGCCGTTCGGCAAACTCGGCCTCGACGCTGGCGCGAATCCAATCCGCCTCGGCCTCATAGTCCTTGCCGCGCGCGGCGTAGATTGCGTCGTAGTAGCGTGCGGTCTTGGTAAACATACTCGACCAATTTGCTAGAAGGCCCGCAATGCATCCCGAAGAGAGCCCCATGCCTTTCGACGTCCTGGTCGTCGGCGGCGGGAACGCGGGCTGCGCGGCCGCGTTGGCCGCTGCTCGGCTCGGTGCGAAGACCGCGCTCGTCGAGCGCTACGGCTTTCTCGGCGGGACGGCGACGGCGGCGATGGTCGGGCCGTGGATGACGTTCCATTCCGGGCACAAGCGCGTCGTCGGCGGGATCGCGGAAGAGATCGTCGAGCGGCTCGTCGCGATGGGCGGTTCGCCCGGGCACGTCCCCGATTCGTCCGATTACGTTCCGACGATCACGCCGTTCGATCCCGAGCTGCACAAAGCGCTCCTTTTCGAGATGATGGAAGAGGCCGGCGTCCATCTCTTACTGCACGCTTACTTCCTGGAAGCGCTGCTCGACGACGACGGGGTCGTCGCAGGCGCCCGCTTCGCGACGGTCGGCGGGATTCGAGAGCTGCGTGCACGCTTCGTGATCGACGCGACCGCCGACGCCTACGTCGCCGCGGCGGCGGGGGTCGAGTTGCGGCAAGGCGACGCCCGGGGACGCGTGCAGCCGGCGAGCCTGATATTCCGCGTCAGTCACGTCGACATGCATGCGCTCGCCGCGTACGTGCGTACGAAGCCGAAGGAGATACGCACCTCGCTGAAACTGCACGAGCGCGATCCGCGCCGCTTGACCGCCGTCGCCGGATTGTACGAGCTTTGGGAAGCCGCACGCAAGAACGGCGAGGTCGATGTGCCGCGCGAGCTGGTCTCGTTCTTCGCTTCGCCGTATCCCGATGAGGTTACGGTGAACATGACGCGCGTCCTCGACGTCGATCCGCTCGACCCGGACGATTTGACGCGGGCGGAGATCGAAGCGCGCCGCCAGGCGATGCAGCTGATGGCGTTCTTCCGTCGTCGCGTCCCCGGTTTCGCGAACGCCCGGATCGCCGCGACCGGGACGCAAATCGGGATCCGCGAGTCGCGCCGGATCGTCGGGGTCTATACGTTGACGGCGGACGACGTCCTCAACGCGCGGAAGTTCGAGGATGCGGTCGCGCGTAGCGCCTACCCGATCGACATCCACAATCCCTCGGGGGCCGGGACGACGACGCATCGCCTACCGCCGGGCGCGACATACGAGATCCCCTATCGGTGCCTCGTGCCCAAGTCGGTCGAGGGCCTGCTGGTCGCAGGGCGCTGCATTTCGACGACGCACGAAGCCTTGGCTTCGGTGCGGCTGACGCCGACGGTGATGACGCTCGGCCAAGCCGCCGGGACGGCGGCGGCGCTCGCCGCCCGCGCGAACGTCCGCCTACGCGACGTCGAGCCCGCACGCCTGCGCGCGGCGCTCGAAGCCGCCGGCGTCATCTTGCGTTCCGCGTGAGGCGGGCGAGGGCGAGCGGCCTCGTGCTATCGGCGTTCACCTTGACGCCGGAAAAGTCGATTTGGCGGACGAGCGTCGTTCGATCGTAGCCGATCACGCGCATCGGAAGGTTCGTCATCGTCGAGAGATCGACGACTTCACGTGTCAGGCCGCTATCGGTGCCGGACGTGGTCGGCACCAGCGTTACGGCTGCGGTGGGGATACCGCCGATGATCGGTCCGACGGCCTGCGACAAGGGGCCGGCCGTGTCGTGCGCGTGAGCGAGGATAGCGGCATAACTCAGCTGATCGATCGATGAGCCGCGGATCGTCGTTACGAGGGGATCGTGCAGAGAAAGCGTCTTCGTAAAGAGGGCGGCTAAGCCGGAACCGCGGTGGGCGACGACGGTGCCGGCGCCGTTCCAGACGAGCGTGACGCCGGCATTGGGACCCTTGAGAACGTGGACCGTCGCGCTCGACGGCTTGTGGAACGTATAGTCGAACTCTACGTTCTGGACCGCATTCCCGAGCCGTTCGAAGACCGTAACGGTCGCCGTGTAACCGGAGATTCCGGCCCAAGTACGCTCGAACGCGCTCCACGCGGGCGGGAGCCCGGAGGCTTCCGGAAGCGGCGAGGGTTGGGCCGGCGCCGACGTGCCTTGCGCCTGGGCCGGCGCGCCCGGCATCGCTATCGCGGCCGCCGTCAACCACCACGCGGCGAGTACCAGCCTCAGGAGCGGAGTCACCACCGCTGCGAGCCGGGGAAAACGGGAGAAACTACCCATCCGGCCGATCCCCCTTCTAGGGCTAGCGCGTTCGCCTCGACTGCGGCGCTTCCCCGCGGCGGCGATCTTCGGCTGCCGTGAAGCCTGGTGGTCCAGCGATGCAGGTTCGCGGATGCGGCCCAGCGCCGGGCGAGGGGAACAGGCGTCGATGCGAGGAATCGGCCCGAAAGTGTGGGTGATATTCGCGTCGAGATCGCCGACCTGGGCGATTGGGGTGAGGCGACGTTGATCTCCGAGTACGATCCGATCGGGCCGGTCGTGCGGATCAATCAGCGAGCGCTCGATCGGCTTTGCGGGGCGGACGAGAGGGCACGGCAGGCGCTCATCGACGAGGCGATAGCCCACGAGCTCTACCATCATCGCGAGGCGATCGGAGAGATCCCTCGCGCTCCGTCGCGCGCGGCTCGGGAACGCGCCGCCGCAGAGTATGCGCGAAGAGTCCGCTCGTAGGCTCTTCGCTGGGATAGACGGCGGCCAGACCTCGACGATCGCCCTGATCAGCGACGAGGACGGCACGGTCCTCGGGCGCGGGACCGCCGGACCTTGCGATGAGATCGGAGAGCCGAGCGGTTCCCGGCGCCTTGCCGACGCGCTCGAAGGTGCCGTCGCGGCGGCGATGCACGACGCAGGCCTCGAGCCCGACACCGAGCTCGAGTGCGTCGTCGCCGGGCTGAGCGGGTTCGAGGGAGAGCTGATCGGCCAGGCGCCGCGCTTGCCGACTCGTCGCCTCGAGCTGATGCACGACGCCCCGGTCGCGCTCGCGGGCGCCCTCGACGGCCCGGGGATCGTCCTGATCTCCGGGACCGGCTCGGTCGCCTACGGGAAAGATCCCGGCGGGCGGACGGCACGCGGCGGCGGCTGGGGTTATCTCTTCGGCGATCGCGGGAGCGCATTTTGGATCGCGCGCGAGGCCCTCTCCGAAGCGATGCGCATGAGCGATTTCGGCGTGACGAATACGCTGGCCGAGCGGGCTCTGGGATATTTCGGTCGGCGCGACCTCCGCGTCCTCGCCCGCGACGTCTACTCGGGGAAGATCTCGCGCCTGCAGCTTGCGCAATTCGCCTCCCTGGTCGCCGCGGCTGCAGAGGAGGGCGACCCGGCGGCGGAGCTGATCATCGATCAGGGTGCGATCGCCCTCTCCCGGCTCGTCCGCTGCGTCCGCCAAGCGCTCGATTTCCCTTCCCATGTCCGGGTCGCGTTGTGTGGAGGCGCACTCGTCGATGGGCCGCTCCGCGCGGCGACGGAACGCGTGCTCCGGGCCGATGCCGAGCTCGAGCCCGTCGCCCCGCTCGCCGAACCGGCCGTCGGGGCGCTCCGGCTCGCGATCGCGTTGGCGCCCCGGTAGTCCCGATGCTCGAAGCGCTGCGCGACGGTCTGATCGTCTCGGTTCAGGCGCCTCCCGGATCGGTCCTCAATGCGCCCGAGATCATCGCCACCCTCGCGCGCTGCGCCGAGGCGAACGGTGCCGTCGCCGTTCGTATCGAGGGCGAGGAGCGGATCGCCGCGGTGCGGGCCGCCGTCCGTATCCCGGTGATCGGCTTGGTCAAGGTTTACGTCTCGGGGTTCGAGCCGTACATCACCCCGCGGGTCGCCGACGTCGAGCGGATCGTCGCCGCGGGCGCCGATCTGGTCGCTTTCGATGCCACTCGGCGGCCGCGACCCGACGGCTCGACGGTCGGCGCGATCATCGCGGAGATCGAGCGAGTCGGGGGCGTCCCGATGGCGGACTGCGCGGAGGTGGAGGACGCACGCGAAGCGACGGCGGCCGGGGCCCCGATCTGTGCGACGACGCTGTGCGGTTACACGCCGCAAACCCGAGGCGCCCGTCTCCCGGCGCTCGAACTCGTCCGTGCACTCCGCGGGTTCGCCCGTTTCACGATCTGCGAGGGAGGGATAGCCTCCCCCGCGATCGCTGCCGAGGCCTTCGCGGCAGGAGCCGAGGCGATCGTGGTCGGTTCGGCGATCACGAACATCGATGCCTTGGTCAAGGGATTCGTCGCCGCCACGCCGCGAGCGCGGGCGTGCTGACATAAGTCCTGTTCGGCGAAAAGCGGGGTGCGTAGCATTAGCCCTGGTATAGTAGGGAGTCGTTCGTCGTGATGGGAGTAGAGTGTGGCACAGGATAAGCCGACATCGGGGTCGGGCCAATATTCGAATTTAGGCCCGTACTTCTGGACGTTTACGGCGTTCCTGGCCGTCCTCGCGATCATCTCGATCGTTTGGCTCGTCCAGCAAGACTTCAGCAACTGGCTGCCGGAAGCGGCTATCCCGGCCGATCAGATCGACGCCCTCTTCAAGTTCATGGGCGTCTGGGTGATCCTGATCTTTTACATCGTCGCGGGATACACGATCTACTTCGCCATCGCGTTCCGCTATCGGAAAGGGATGCCGCCCGACGCGATCGGCGTCCAGGTTCATGGCAACGCCAAACTCGAATTCTGGTGGACGTTCCTTCCGACGGTCTTGATCATCGTCGTCGCGATCTTCAGCGTCGAGATTTGGCGCGGTCTGCAAAACACGCAGGGCGGCGTGCTGACGATGGAGGCGATCGGCCACCAGTTCGGCTTTCAGTTCCGTTATCCGCGACTGAGCCAGCCCGTCGCGGACGACATGCACGTCCCGGTCGACACCCCGATCACGCTCAACGTCACCTCGGTCGACGTGATCCACGGCTTCTGGGTCCCAGAGATCCGGCTCAAAGCCGACATGGTCCCCGGGCTGGTCCAGACTCTACGCTTCACGCCGACGAAAATCGGGACGTATCGGATCATCTGCAGCGAGTTCTGCGGGCGCGACCACGGCGATATGGTCGCGACCCTGCACATCGACAGCCAGCAAGACTTCGGTCGTTGGCTCGCGCAGGAGTCGAAGGCGCAGAGCCTGGCGGCGGCGGCGCCGCTGGACTTGAGCAAAGGTCAGGCGCAAGCCGGTCAGGTGCTTTTCAGCCAGAAATGTTCGGCCTGTCACTCGGTCGGCCCGTTCGACCAGCGGGTCGTCGGTCCGGGCCTGGGCCATCTTCTCAACGACCCCTCGCATCCCAAGTTGGTCGACGGAGATCCTCCGAACCCGTCCAACATCGCAAAGATCATCGAAGACGGATTTCAGGGACCGTTGGGCGTGATGCCCAACCGGCAAGCCAACGGTCTCAGCAACCTCGACATCGCAAACCTCGTCGCCTATCTGGTCAGCCTGTCGGGCCAGAAATAATGGAGTAGCGTCAGCAATGGCAGTCGCCGCACAACATAGTCCGCTCGCCGAGCATATCCACCCCGAGCCGCAAGGCTTCATTCGAAAGTACGTCTTCTCGATCGATCACAAGATCATCGGGATTCAGTACATGGTGACGGGGTTGATCTTCTTCGTGATCGCCGGCTGTCTCGCCGAGCTGATCCGGACGCAGCTCCTGAACGGCAACGCACGCTTCCTGACGCCCGATCAGTACAACGAAGTCTACAGCATGCACGGGACGGCGATGGTCTGGTTCGTGACGATTCCGCTCGTCACCGGCGGCTTCGGCAACATCATCATGCCTCTCATGATCGGGGCGCGCGACGTCGCATTCCCGTGGCTCAACATGTTGAGCTTCTGGCTCTTCCCGCCGGCCGGCGCACTCTTGTTCGCCTCGTTCTTGGTCGGCGCGCCGGAAGCGGGTTGGACCGAATATCCGCCGGTTTCGCTGCAGGGGCCGCCGGGGACGACGCTTTGGTGCCTGGCCATCATCTTGATCGGCGTCAGCTCGACCTTGACCGGGCTGAACTTCATGGTGACGATCTTCAAGATGCGCGCGCCGGGGATGACGCTGACCCGCATGCCGCTCTTCGTTTGGGCCCAGTTCGCCACCGCCGGTCTGAATATGATCGCGACGGTCGCGCTTTCGGCGGCGCTCTCGGCGCTGTTCATGGAACGCGTCTTCGGCGTCCCATTTTACGATCCCAACCACGGCGGGAGCCCGATCCTGTGGCAACACATGTTTTGGTTCTACTCGCACCCCGCCGTCTATATCTTCATCTTGCCGGCGTTCGGGATCATCTCCGAAGTCCTGCCCGTCTTTGCGCGCAAGCCGATCTACGGCTATAAGATGATCGCCTTCAGCTCGGTCACGATCGCGTTGCTGGGCTTCATGGTGTGGGCTCACCACATGTTCACGAGCGGCATGGCGCCGTGGCTCCAACTCCCCTTCATGATCCTCACGATGCTGATCGCGATCCCGACCGGGATCAAGATCTGGTCGTGGATGGGGACGCTGTGGGGCGGCGTGATCCACTACACGACGGCGATGCTGTTCGCCATGGGCTTTCTCATCACGTTCACGATCGGAGGGCTGACGGGGATCATGCTCGCCGCGGTCCCCGCCGATCTGCACGAGCACGGGACCTACTTCGTAGTCGCCCACTTCCACTATGTCATCTTCGGCGGGACGTTCATGGGCGTGCTGGCCGGGATCTACTACTGGTGGCCGAAAGTCACCAACCGGCTGCTGAGCGAGAAGATCGGCGTCCTGCAGTTCTGGCTGACCTTCATCTTCATGAACCTCACGTTCTTCCCGATGCACATCCTCGGTCTCGAAGGGATGCCGCGCCGGGTTGCGGTCTACGCGCCCCAATACACCGACATGAATCGGTTCATCTCGATCTCCTCGTACGTGCTCGCGTTCACGTTCGTGCTCTTGTTCATCAACATGGCGTGGAGCCTCAAGTACGGGAAGAAAGCCGGGCCCAATCCCTGGGGCGCACGGACGCTCGAGTGGATGATCCCTTCACCCCCGCCGTACTACAACTTCAAGAATATCCCGGCCGTCTTGTCGGGCCCCTACGATTTCGGCAGCCCGTTACCGTACATCGGGTTGGAGGAAGAACTCGAAAAGGCGCCGGGCGGCGGGCCGCTTCCCGCGGGAGCGCACTAGGTAATGGCCGTTGCAGGCGGAACGCTCGAGCACGAGCACGGAGCAGGCCATCATGAGATGAGCGATGCCCTCTACGAGGAGATCCGGGGTCACCGGCTCCTGGGGTTCACGCTCTTCCTGATCAGCGACTGCATCCTCTTCTCGGCGTTCATCTTCGCGTATCTCTACTTGCGCAATACGATCGATCATTGGCCGCCGCCGGGGATCGAAGGCCCGAACCTGCTTTTCGGCGCGCTCAACTCGGTCGTACTGTTCGGCTCGGGCGCGACGATGCATTACGCCCTCGAGAGCTGGAAGCACGGGAACACGAAGCTGTTCTATCGTTGGCTCGGCCTCACGCTCTTCCTCGGCCTTTGGTTCTTGTTAGGCCAAGGCTATGAGTACAGCGACCTGTATTATCGCCAGCACGCGACCTGGGCCGGCTCGATCTTCGGTGCGAGCTTCTTCACGCTGACCGGGCTGCACGGCTTCCACGTCTTCGTCGGCTTGATCTACCTCAGCGTCGTCTGGCTGCAGACGCGTGCCGGCGTCTACACGCGTCAGCGGTTCTTCGGCCTGACCGCGGCGACGCTCTATTGGCACTTCGTCGACGTCATCTGGGTCTTCTTGTTCTTCCTGTTTTACATCTTCTAAGGAGCGCGCACGAAGGCGATGTCCATTCTACAAGCAACGATCGAGCAAACGCTGACTCTGTACTTCGGCGTCATCGTGTTCCTGACGGCGATCGTTCAGACGAAGAACGAGTGGGGCAAGCACGCGCTCGAGGACAACGTCACCAAGCTGCTGCTCATCCTCATGGCCGTCGGGTGCGTCGAAGCGATCGGTGCGACCCTTGGCTTTCTCGGTCATCACGGAGGCGCCTAATGGAAGATATCCGCGACGAGCGCGGCGTCCCGATCTCAACCGGTATCCCGCTGGCGGTCCGAATCGCATTCGTAGTCGGCATCTTCTTGATCATTTCGGTCGGCGGGATGGTCATCGGGGCCAGCCGCTACGGCCACGTCTGGCCGGCCGACAAGACGACTACCATCCCGCTGGGGCCGTCGACCGACGGCTAGACGTCGTCGAGGGAGCGTTTGGTGGGGTGGACGCTCCCAATGCCCAGAGCGGCGTGCGTCTTGGGGATCACACCGGTCGGCCGGCCGTCGATGGTATGGATCGCGCCGTACTCGCTGAACTCGACGAGTGCCGGGATCGTCCCGTAAGGGAGGGGTTTATCGCCGTAGCTGGGCCATTCATAGCAGACCCGTTTGTCGTGGAGGAGGACGGCGACGTATCCGTTTGCCCCTTCCTCCGAGTTGGAATCCGGCTCTCGATAGCGAACATACCCATCGACGATGTAGATGGGGCCGAAGGTCTGGAGTAGCGCCCGGACCGGGGCGATCAACATCACGAACGCGTAGATTGCAAAGGCCACCGCGGCCGACCCGAAGATCGGCGTTAAAAACCACAACCCACGGGCATACAAACCGTAGGTGAGAGCCGCGAAGACGGCGCCGCAGACGATAGGTTCAATCGCAATGGCAAACCTTCCCCAGAATCCCTGCAAGACGATCTTCCGTTCCGCGCGAGTCCACTTGCGCCGGATCAAGAGATGGTCGCGCTCGAGCGCCGACAAACGGACTCCCGGCCGCTCCGTTTCGGCGATCGCCTTCGGGCTATTGCTCTGCATATGGTCCCCTGCCTGGGCGAGTGATTCGGTGAAGCTTCACGGGGTCATCCTCGCCGTCGAGGAAAAACAGGGCGAAGTGATCGTGCGGCATGATCCGTTCCACGGGATGCCCGCGATGACGATGCCGTTCAAGGTTGCTCCTGCTTCCAAGCTAACCGCTCTGAGCGCCGGGGACAATATCGACGCGAGCGTCGACATGTCGACCGAACCGTGGACCTTGCGCGATCTGCGGGTCGCCGGCCAGACCGACTTGACGAGCCTTTCGATGTTCCGTCGCGTCGACGTCCTGACGCTCGGCGATCGCGTCCCCGAGAGCACCCCGTTCATCGACCAGGCAGGCAAGCCGTTCACCTTCGGCCAGCTCGCCGGGCGGAATGTCGTCCTCGCGTTCATCTACACGCGCTGTCAGGATCCACGGATGTGCCCGCTCATCAGCGCGAAGTTTACGCAGCTTCAGAAGCTGATCGACCGGCGCACTCATTTGGTCGAGGTCACGCTCGACCCGTCGTACGATCGGCCTGCGGTCCTCTCGGCTTATGCCAGGCAGTTTCAAGCCGATCCCTCGCGCTGGACGCTCCTCACCGGTGATCCCAATACCGTCCTGGATTTCGCGGCGAAGTTCGGCGTGACGGCGTTGCCCGACCCCCGAGTGGGGATCATTCATTCCGAAGATACGGTCCTGATCGGTCGGGATGGTCGAATCGCCGATATGATCACGACGACTTCGTGGCGCCCGGACGAGATCGTCGCGGAGATCGACGCCCACGACAAGTTGCTCTCCAACCCGCTCGCCCGTCTCGATCTGATGCTCTCGCGTGCCGCCTCGGCGATCTGCGGGAACGCCGTCGGCGGGTTCTCGGGCCTGCGCGACCTCGTGATCGTACTGCTGATCTTCGCCGCCTTCGGTTACATCCTTTATCGCGTCGCGCGCAAGATCTTCCGAGAAGAAGCCACCTAGATAGAGGGGACGCCGCCGGCACGGCGCTTCAGCTTTTCTTCTCGAGCCTGCGTGACTTGAGCGCGAAGGTTCCGAGCGTCGTCACGATCGCTACGGCCGCGAAGGTTTCATACGCTGCGCGGAATCCGGCGACCGGATCGGCCAGGCTCCCGACGATCCCGCCGGCGAGCGAACCGCCGAAGATTTGCCCGATGATCAAGAAAACGGAGAGCAGCCCGATCGCGCTCGCGCGCATCGTCGCCGGGGCTTCGTTCGAGACGATATAGCGCGTCGGTGCGCCGAGCAGCGCGCCGAAACCGGTTCCGGCCACGATCATCGCGATGATCGAAGCAGGCAACGAACGCAGGCCGAGCGCGAACAACAGGAGTCCGAGTGCGGTCAGCAGCGAGCCGACCGCCAGGACGAGCCTGCTTCCGACCGCATCGAGCGCCCGTCCGGCCATCGGGATCACGACGACGAACATGAGGGCCCCGATCGCGGCGATCGCCCCCGCACTCGCAGAGGAGAGGTGCTGCGCGGCGACGAGGGCCGCCGGGACGAAGAACAGCGCACCTTCCAAGACGCCGATCAAAATTTCGAGGACGTAGGTGACGGCGATCTGACGGTTCGCGAAGAGCTTCGGTGAGATGACCGGTTCGCTCGCGCGCCGTTCGACGACGTGCAGCCCGCCGAGGGCGACGAGCGCGAGGAAGATCGCCCCGATCGTCACCTCGTTCCCGCCGAGGCTCGCACTGCTCGCGTCGAGCCGGCTCAACCCGATCATCGCGCACAGGAGCGCGACCGCCAGGAGGACGATCCCGGCTACGTCGAGCGGACCGCGCGCGCGACTCGCCGTCGCCGGGACGTGTATCCGCGCCAGGGCGACGACGACGATCGAGAGCGGGATGTTCGCGGCGAAGATCCAGCGCCACGAGAGGAAGTGCGTCAAGACGCCGCCGAGGTTCGGTCCCAGAACGGCCGCCAGTCCCCAAGTCGCCGCGACCAGGCCGAGCGCGGCGCCGCGTCGTTCCTGAGGGACTCGATCGGCGATCGCCGCCGTTGCGACCGGGAAAATCCCGCCCGCGCCGAGTGCCTGAATGGCGCGGGCGGTCAAGAAGATACCGAACGACGGTGCGGTGATCGCCAGAAGGCTCCCCAACGCAAAGATCGTCACACAGGCGATATAGACCGGCCGCCGCCCGTTCCGATCGGAGAGCTTGGTCATGATCGGGATGCTGACGACGTTCGCGAGTAAGTAGAGCGTAAAGACCCAGGCGAGCTCCCGCGCTCCGACGCCGAACGTAGAGCCGAGCGCGGGGAGCGCCGGCGAGAGGACGCCGAGGTCGAGCGCGCCGGCGAAGACGCCCAGGCCGAGCGTCAGCAACAAGGGGAGATACGACCGGTCGACTGCGTGACCGGCGATCGTCGTTTTGTCGGGACGGGCGTGAACGGCCATAGACTACGGGGGTTATGAAAGGATGCGGTCGGCGACCATGGCGACGCACATCAGGGCGAGATAGAGGAGCGAGAATTTAAAAAGCGCGCGAGCGCAGCGCTTCGTCGGATCGCCCGTCATCTTCCATGCGTCCCACAAGAAGATGGCGCCCAGGACGAGAGCGGCCCCGCCGTAGCACGGTCCCAAGACGTGCAGCGGGAAGAAGGCGAGCGAGACCGCGACGAGGACGAGCGAGTAGACGACGATCTCACGTTTGGTATGTGCGATCCCTTTGACGTTGGGAAGCATCGGGATCCCGGCCTTCTCGTAGTCGGTGTTCGTCATCAGAGCGAGCGCCCAAAAATGCGGCGGCGTCCACAAGAAGATCACGGCGAAGAGTGCGAAGGCCGGCGAGCCCAGATGTCCGGTCACGGCCGCCCAGCCGACGAGCGGAGGGACCGCGCCGGCGGCGCCGCCGATCACGATGTTGAGCGGTGTAACCCGCTTGAGCCAGAGCGAGTAGACGACGACGTAGTAAGCGTTCCCCGCCAGCGACAACCAGGCTGCGAGCGGATTGACCTCGGCGTAGAGGATCGCGAACGAGACGATCCCCAGGACGGCCGCAAAGACGACGGCGTTCCTCACCGAGATGCGGCGCGCGGCCAGCGGCCGATTCATCGTCCGCTTCATGAGCCGGTCGATGTCGCGATCGATGATGCAATTGAACGCGCCCGCCGAGCCCGCGGCGAGCGCGCCGCCGAGGAGCGTCCAGAAGATCAGCGGGAGCGGCGGGAGACCTCGCGCCGCCATCGCCATCGCCGCCAACGTCGTCACGAGGAGCAGGAAGATGATGCGCGGCTTCGTCAGCTCATAATAGTCTTCGATCGTCCCACGCCAGCCCGTGGCGCGCCGCGGGACGACCCCGTCGACGCGCGCCAGCGTATCGAGCGTCGGGATGGGATCACGGCTGGCATCGATGACGTTCAAAAGCAGGACGGCGACGAAGGCGACGAAGGTCGCGCCGGCGTTCGCGGCATGCGCTTCCCGCAGCGTCGTCGGGAGGTGCAGCGCGACGTTCGCCAAGCCCAAGAGCGCTTGAACCGCCAGGAAAGAGCACGCGATCAAAACGCCGAGGCGCAACCGTCGGCTCGGGTGGCGGCGGACCGCCAAGAGCGTCGCGAGGGCGCTCCCGGCCAGCAACGTGGCAAGGCCGCGATGCCACTGCAACAGCAGCCCGCCGCTCGAGCTGACGTACGCCCCCAACCCCATCGTCACCAATGCCACCGACGCGCAGGTCGCGCTCAGGGGCAGGAGCGGATCGCGGCGCGCGTCGAGCGAGCTCGGTGCAGGCCGAAGGAGCGCGAGGCCCACCAGGGTCACGAGCCCCGCCAGGAAGAGCATCGCAGCGATCCAATGCAGCGCTACCGAGAGCGGGGAGTTGTCGAGCCGGACCGTCGCCGCCCCGAGCAGAACTTGCAGGATGAAGATGACGCCGACGAAAGCGACGATGGGCCGAACGAGGGCGACGCGGTCGCGCTCACGCCAGGCCGCATAGAGAGCGCCGAGGACGAGGAACGACTCGAGGAGCGCGACCATGCGGTGGGACCATTCGAGTATCACGCCACCCTGAAAGGCGGGAATAAGCGACCCGTGACAAAGAGGCCAATCGGGGCAGGTGAGGCCGGCACCATTGATCCGCACCCAGCTCCCCAAGACGGCCAGGGCGAGCGCCGCAATCGCCGCCAATACGGAGAAGACGCGGAACATCATCGCAACGATAAATGGGGCAGGAGGCCCGTGCAACGACATTGGTTGTCCATCACGCCCCGCTTCAGCCCAGTCGCGGGGTATCCTCGGCCTCAGCCGTCGAACATGACGGGAAATGAGGGCGCTTGCGGCCGTGGCCGTTTTGTGCCTGCTGCTGACGGCGTGTCGCGAGGTCCGTGTCAAGTACTACGCCCAGGGAACGACGACGGTCCTCGGCTCCGACCAAATCGTGATCGCGCGCGATCCGGCACAGCTGCAGGCGATCGGGATCAAGGCTCCCGTTCGTTTCAATCACGAATTCGCAGTCATATTGCTCATGGGGCCGCACAAGGACTCCGGTTGGAAGCAGATCATCGAGTCGATCCGCGCGAACACGGATCGCGTCCGGATCGTTGCTTTCGAGCAGGCACCTTTTCAGCCCGGTGATCCCGTTCCTGAGTACCGTACCTACACGATGTGGATCGTACCCAACCTCGTCTACCGCGTCGGTTCGCACGTCGACGTGGTCACACCATCCGGCGACCCGGTCGCTTCGACGGTTTTGAAATGATATGCCCTAAGGGTCACGGGAGGCAGTCCGATACAGAGAGACATGGGAAAAGCACCCCTCGTGGGACGGTGAGGATGATCAGCAGGCTCGATGCAAAGGTGACCCGCTTGGGGGTGGTTCTTCGGCCGAACGGGGATCCTGACGAAGTCGAGGGGATCCTCAACCCGGCAACCGCGCTGAGCCGCGAGCGGGAACTCTTGATCTATCCGCGCCTCGTCGCAGCCGGGAATATCTCGCGGATCGGCCTCATCCGTGCGTTCGAGCGAGCGGGCGAGTTGCAGTTCGAGCGGATCGGCTACGCCCTCGAGCCGCAGGCCGAGTATGAGCTGCGCAACGTCCCGGGCGGATACGGCTGCGAAGATCCGCGGGTGACGTTCATCCCGGTCCTCGACCTATACGTCATGGCGTACACGGCGTTCGGACCGAGTGGTCCCCGGATCGCCATCGCGGTCTCGCACGATGCCTACGAGTGGAAACGCCTGGGTCTGGCCGATTTTTCCGCGCCTGGTCTCCCGCACGGCGACGACAAAGATGCGGCATTTTTCCCCGAGCCGGTCCGCTCGCCGTCGGGCGTCCTCTCCCTTGCGTTTTACCATCGTCCCATGCTCCATCTCTCGGTGGTCGACGGCCACTCGGCGATCCCGGTCATCCTCGAGATGAATCCGCTCGATCGGGAGGGCATCCGGATCGCGTACGTCCCGCTCGAACCCGTCATCGACGATCTCAAGAACTTGCTGCGCGTCGCCGAGAGCGAATTGGTCCTCCCGCCCGACGGGCACTGGGGCCGGATCAAGACCGGTGCGGGGACGCCTCCGGTCCGCATCGACGAAGGTTGGATCTCCCTCTATCACGGCGTCGATGCGCTGCATCACAACGAGAAGATGACGATGTGCTATAGCGCCGGGATCGTCGTGCACGACCTCGAGGAGCCGCATCGCGTCCTGTACCGATCGCCCAAGCCGGTCCTCAAACCGAGCATGGCGGAAGAACGTCGCGGCACCGTCAACGACGTCGTCTTCCCGACCGGGATCGAGCCGCGGGAAAGCGCACGCTCGTACGACGTCTATTACGGGATGGCCGATTCGATGATCGGACGAGCTCGTTTCGACGTCGGCGCCGTCTCATTCGCGGAGGTCGAAGAGCCGGCGGCATAGCTGGACGCCGAAGGAGATGGAACTGCAAGACGAGGTCGCGCGGCGCCGGACGTTTGCGATCATCTCGCATCCCGACGCCGGGAAGACGACCCTCACGGAAAAGCTTCTCTTGTACGGAGGGGCGATTCAAACCGCCGGCCAGGTGATGGCGCGCCGACGTGCACGGGCGGCGACCTCGGATTGGATGGCGCTCGAGCGCGAGCGCGGGATCTCGATCACCTCGACCGTCTTACAATTTCCCTATAACGGCTATACGCTCAATCTCCTCGATACGCCGGGCCACCAAGACTTCGGCGAGGACACGTATCGAACGCTGCTCGCCGCCGATAGTGCGGTGATGCTGATCGATGCCGCGAAAGGCGTCGAACCGCAAACGCGCAAGCTGTTTGCGATCTGTCGTGCGCGCCGCATCCCGCTGTTCACCTTTGTCAACAAGCTGGATCGGCCCGGCCTCGATCCGCTCGAGCTGCTCGACCAGCTCGAGAGCGTATTGGGCATCGGTGCGTACCCGGTCAACTGGCCGATCGGGAACGGGCCGACGTTCCGCGGCGTTTACGATCGGATGAGCCGGCGGGTCCACCTCTTCGAGCGGACGGAGCACGGGGCGAAACAGGCTCCCGTCTCGGTGACCGATATTCGCGATCCGAAGATCGCCGCGCTGACCGACGAGGCGACCTATCGCGAGACGATCGAGCAGATCGATCTGTTGGAAGGGGCGGGGAGCGGCTTCGACCGTGCCGCGATGCTCCGCGGCGATACGACCCCGGTCTTTTTCGGGAGTGCGGTCACGAATTTCGGCGTCCAGCTCTTCCTCGACGGGTTCATCGAGATGAGTCCGCCGCCGGCAGCGCGCCCGGCTCATAGGCGAGGCGGCGGCGAGCTCCTCGTCGAGCCGACGATGCCGGGATTCACGGGGTTCGTCTTCAAGATTCAGGCGAACATGGACCCGCGTCATCGCGACCGGGTCGCCTTCGTACGGATTTGCTCGGGGACGTTCGAGCGCGACATGACGGTACACAACGCGCGCAGCGGGAAAGACGTCCGCCTCACTCGTGCGATGAAGCTCTTCGCCAACGAACGTGAATCGATCGAGGTGGCGTACGCCGGGGACGTCGTCGGCTTGGCGAACCCCGGATCCTTCGCGATCGGTGACACGCTCTGCGACGGGGAACCCCTCACCTTCGATCCGATTCCGGCCTTCGCGCCGGAACATTTCGCGCTCGTCCGCAGTACCGACACCGCGGCGTACAAAGCGTTTCAGAAGGGGATCGCGCAGCTGCGCGAGGAGGGCGCCGTTCAGGTGTTCTATCCCTACGGCTCGATGCGGACCGAACCGATCCTTGGGGCGGTCGGCGTCCTCCAGTTCGAGGTCGTGAAGTTCCGCCTGGAGAGCGAGTACAACGTGAAGACCGACTTTCTTCCCTTGCCTTATACGACCGCTCGGCTCGTCAGGGCGAGCCGCGAGGTGCTCGAGAGGGCCTCGTTCCCGTCGAATGCGCGCCTGGTCGAGGATTGGGAAGGAGCACCGGTAGCGCTCTTCGAGAGCGAGTGGAGCATACGGCTCGCGCAGGAATGGAATCCCGAGGTGCGCTTCGAGGAGTTTGGTTCGACGAGCGCTATGGTGGAAGCCGCGCGATGAGGCGAGCGTTCGCGTCCCTCGCGCTCCTCGCGCTCGTCGCCTGCGGCGGTCCTAACGCGAACGAGAAGCTCGCCGACCGCGTGACCGAGGCGATCGTGAACAACGACATCCGGCCGGTCGAGAAAGACTTCAACGCGCTCACCCGCCCCAAGCTCACCCGCGCCGCGGTCGGCAGGCTCTCCGACCAGCTCAACGCGCTGGGCAAGTTTCACCGCACCCACGAGACGACCCCCAAGGGTGCGCCGGCAGGCCGGCACACCTTCGATGCCATTTTCGACAAGGCGACGTGGCACGAAGATATGGTGCTCGATGAAGACGGCAAGATCGCCGCATTCTACATCCACAGCTAAGGCCGAGGCTCCGGCGGTCGCCTACGACGACGTCGTCGCGGCCGCGCGGCGCCTCCAAGGCGTCGCGCACCGTACCCCGGTCGTAACGGCGCGGTCGCTCGACGCTCTCCTCGAGGCCGAGATCTTCCTCAAGTGCGAGAACCTCCAGCGCGTCGGAGCCTTCAAGTTTCGCGGCGCGTACAATCGGATCGCCCTGCTCGCTCCGGACGCGCGCCGGCGCGGCGTCGTCGCCTTCTCCAGCGGGAATCATGCGCAGGGGGTCGCCCTTGCGGCCCGGCTCCTCGAAACGCCGGCGACGATCGTGATGCCGTCCGACGCGCCGCGCAGCAAGCTCGAGGCGACGCGGGGATACGGTGCCGAGCTCGTCCTCTACGAGCGCATGCACGAGGACCGTACGGCGCTCGCGCAACGGATCGCCGCGGAACGCGGCGCGACGCTCATCCCGCCGTACGACGATCCGGCGATCATCGCCGGAGCGGGGACGGTCGGCGACGAGCTGATGCAAGACGTCGCCGATCTCGACGTCTTGCTCGTCCCGCTCGGGGGCGGCGGACTGCTGGCGGGATGTTCGCTCGCCGCGGTCGCTCATCGGCCGCAGATCGAGATCTACGGCGTCGAGCCGGAGGCGGGCGACGACTGGAGACGGTCGTTCGCCCGAGGCGAGCGCGTGACGATCCCCGTACCGCGGACGATCGCCGACGGTGCGCAGACGACGTCGCCGGGCGCTCTGACGTTCCCGATCGTGCGCGCCCTCGTACGCGGGGTCCTGACGGTCGGCGACGACGATCTGCGCGCGGCGATGCGTTTCGCATTCGAGCGCCTCAAGCTCGTGATCGAGCCGACGGGTGGCTTGGCGCTTGCCGCCCTGTTGCGGCGCAAGATCGCCGTCGAGGGGCGACGGGTCGGCGTCGTACTCAGCGGCGGGAACGTCGATCCTGCGATCTTCAGCGAGGCGCTCGGAGCGAATCAGCCTTGAAACGCTCGCGCAGCGAGAGTGCGCATGTCCTCGAGGACGGCGCGCGCTGCGCGACGCCCCGGTATCCCGCTCACGCATCCTCCCGGATGTGTCCCGGATCCGCAGAGATACAGGCCCGGTACGGGCGTGCGAACGGCGAAGCGATCTTCGAAGATCTGTCCGGGGAGGAGCTCGCCGTGAAAAATGTGACCGCCCCATAGACCGATACGGGCTTCCAAGTCACGGGGTCCGAGGGCTTGCACCGCTTCGATCGCGTTCGGGAGGTTCGGAGCGTATTGCGCCAGCGTGTTCACGATCGAATCGACGACGGCGGCGCGCTTCGCCTCGGTCCACGGACCGTCCGCCGGATCGTATGGATAGTATTGTGCGAAGATCGAAAGGATGTGTTTCCCCGGCGGCGCGAGGTCCGGATCCGTCGGCGTCTGCATGAAGCACTCGAGCATCGGGTGCCGGGAGATCCCGGTGCGGGTGTCTTCGAATGCTGCTTGCAGATAGTCGATCGACGGCGCGACATGGACCGTCGCACGGTGATGCGGGAGCGGCCCCTTCCCCGGCCGAGAGGTGAAGTTCGGGAGCTCGCCGAGCGCGAGGTTGAGCTTGAACGAGACGCCGCTCGAGCGCCAGGCGCGGACCCGCTCGAGGAAGGTCGCGTCGAGCAAAGCGCTTGGGGTCAGCCGCAAAAACGTCGTTTTCGGATCGGCACCGGAGAGGACGACGCCGGCGTCGATCTGGTCCCCGTTCGCGAGCGCCACCCCGCAGGCACGTCCGTTTTTGACGATGATCGCTTCGACCGGTGCATTCGTCCGGATCGTCGCTCCGGCGGCCCGGGCGGCGGATGCGATCGCGTTCGAGAGCGCACCCATCCCGCCGCGTACGAATCCCCAGGCTCCTTGCACGCCGAAGGCGCGGCCGGCGTAATGATGGGCGAGGACGTAACCGGTCCCCGGGTCGCGCGGGCCCGCCGCCGTCCCGATGATCCCGTCGGTCGCGAGCGTCGCCGCGAGGGCCGGCGTGCGGATGAGCGGCTCGATGAGTTCCGCAGCCGATCCGCGCAATCGCTCGCGCGTCCGCACATCGAACGCTGCGAAGCGCGGTTCGTCGACGTCGAACTGGTCGGCGACGGCCGATCCGAGCGCGCTCGCGATCCGTTCGAACTCGGCGAACCCCTCGACGTCGCGGCGATCGAAGGCAGCGATTTCGCGCGCGTTTTCCTTCTCGTCGCTCCCGAGCAAGAGTGAACGACCGTCGAGCAGCGGCGTGAACGACGCGGGCTCCTTGCGATACGCCGAGTAGCCGTGCGCGGCGAGGTCGAGTTCTGCGACGATCCGCGGCTCGAGGAGGCTGCACACGTACGACGCAGCCGAGACGGTGTAGCCGGGCCAGACGGATTCGCTGACTGCAGCGCCGCCGATGCGCTCCGCTCGTTCGAGGACGACGACCGGCGCGCCGGCCTTCGCCAGATAGGCCGCTGCGACGAGCGCGTTGTGCCCCGCACCGACGATGACGATCGGTTTAACGGCGGCGTCTCCCGTTGCGTCGGGCGGCCGGGACGAACGGCGGCCCGGGGGTGAATTTGCGGCGGTGCGAGAGTGAGGTGTCGACGTCCTCGCAGCCGATCGGCGTGAACTGCCGACAATCGTGCGGACGGGCCTCGTAGATCCCGCAATAATAGCGCCCGGAGCGTTCTCCCTTGAGAAAAACACACTTGTCGGTGATATCGTCGCCGACTTTTTTGAGCCAACCGACGACGTAACCGTCGGCGGACGGCCGCTGGTTGACATACTCACGCATGACGTCGTCGTAGGACATCCCCAGATGATCGGCGATGCGCTGCACGTCGGCCTTGCTCACGTACGGCTCGTAGGCTCGGCAACATTGGCCGCAGCCCGGCGGACATGCGAGGTTGTCGGGCAGGTCCTTCAAATGCTTGCGCGCCAGCTCGATCACGTGGGCGAGCGCACGGACGAACTCCGGATCGTCGTTATACTTGTACGTCCACTCTTTGTGCGTGATTTCGGTCGTGTTGTAATTGTATTTCTGACGCTCGTTGTAGGTGATCGTGATGTGCTCTTCGTCGATGTCGATCGAAGTGACGTGCTCCATCGGTTCGGTATCGAAGAGCGCCGGCGTCGTCGGTTGACCGGTTTCATTCGTGAACCGTTCGAGCGTCAGCAGATCATGGCGAGCGATGAGATCGATCGTTTCCTGCATGATGCTTCCGAGGTTTCGGGACGCGCACCGACCAGCCCCGTAAGACGCCGAAAAAGGCCTGGCTGCTCGGAGCGAAAAAAAGCCGGGCATGCGCCGCGCAATAGGGGTCGATCTCGGCGGTTCGCACGTGATGGCCGCCGTCGTCGAAGAAGACGGGACGATCAAGCACCGGCACGAGGTCGATATCGTCGACCATCAGCTCGACGCCGTCCTCAAAGCGATGCGGAAGGCGATCACCGGCGCCCTGGACCAGGTCGAGGACGCGTCGATCGTCGGGATCGGGGTAGGATCGCCCGGGAACATCGATGCGAAGACCGGGACGATTCGATATTCGCCGAACTTCCACTGGACGAACGTTCCGCTGGGCGAGCGCTTGCGCGCCATGTTCGACCACCCCGTCTACATCGCGAACGACGCACGCTGCGCGACGCTCGGCGAATATACCTACGGCGTCGGGAAGGGGACGAGAAACTTCGTCCTCTTGACCCTCGGGACCGGGATCGGGGGCGGGATCATCTCGGAAGGTACGCTCTTGCTCGGGAACGCGATGGGTGCCGGCGAGTTCGGACATCACACGATCCGTCCGGTCGACGGCTTCGTGTGCGGCTGTGGGAAGATCGGCTGCTTCGAAGCGCAAGCCTCGGGGACCGGCCTGATGCGCCATGCGCTGGCGCTTGCGCCCTCGTTTCCGCGCAGCACGCTCCTCGATCTGCCGCGGGAGAAATGGGGCTCGAAAATGATCCGCAAGGCGGCGGCGGCCGGCGACGGACACGGCTTGGCGGCGTGGAACCGCTGGATCGACGACCTGGCGATCGGTCTCTCGAACATCATCGCCTTCGTGAACCCGGAGGTCATCGCACTCGGCGGCGGCGTCTCGAGCGCGGGGGACTTCTTGGTCGGAGCCGTCGTCCCCAAGGTCGAGGAGCGCACGACGATGGTCCCGCGCGGGACGACCAGGATCGTCATCGCGTCCCTCATCAACGACGCGGGTGCGGTCGGTGCCGCGACGATGGCGTTTCGCGGAGGTCTCACGACGGGCGCCGGAGCGCCGTAGCCGAGCAGGGCCGGTGCGGCGGCGCGAACCGCCGGACGGCGCTCAGAGCGAGACGACCGCGCGCGATTCTCCCGGCGCAGCCGGGATCTTCCCGGTGAGTGCGGCGGTTGCGATCAGCTCGGCGATCCGGCGCGAGCTGCCGCGCGGTGCGATGTTCCCCTGGCGTAGGCGCATCGCCGCCAAGCGCTCTTGGCTGTGCACGATACGCGTCACGGATCGGACGACTTCCGTGGTCGACAGCGCCACGACCCCGATCCCGTTCGTCCGGACGTAGTCGAGGTTCCCGCGTTCTTGTCCGGGGATGAAATCGTAGACGACGACGGGGACTTCGGCGACGCTCGCCTCCGCGAGAGTCCCCGGTCCCGCTTTGGTCACGAGCAGGTCGGCGGCGCGCATCAATGAGGGGACGTTGTTCACGTAGCCCAGGACGGTCATCGGCGCCGGGAGCGTCGGTGCCATCTCTTCGAGCTTCGCCCGCAGCGCCGCGTTGCGTCCGGTTACGACGACGAGATGGAGCGACAAGCCTGAACGGGCGAGCGCGAGCGTCGTCGGGAGGAGTTTTCCGCCGCCTTCACCCCCTGCCATCAAGAGCGCGACGGTCCGATCGGCCGGGAGCCCGAGTCCCGCACGCAGCTCGGCCTTCGACTCGGAGATCGCCTCGAATTTCGGATGGACGGGATGACCGAGGAAGAAGATCCGCTCACGCGGGACGCCCCGCTCGAGCGCCCGCTGATAGACCTCGCGCGCGGGGACGACGATCGCATCGACCTCCGGGGTGATCCAGCCCTCGTGGACGCGTCCCAAATCGGTGACGACCGTGATCAACGGCGCACGGAGCTTCGTATCCATCCGAGCGCGTAGTGCGGCGTGGTTGAGCAGCGGATGGACCGAGACGATGACGTCGGGCCCGTAGGCGATGAACCGATCGCGGAGTTGTTCGCGATACAGCGGTTCGCAGATGCGGACGAGGCTGCGAAAGCGTCGTCGTCCGTTGGTGGCGTGATAGAGCGCGCCGTAGATCGGCGGAGCGAAGCGAAGTGCCGCGCTGTAGGCCGGGCCGAGATGCGAGAGCGGGAACGAGCAATGGGTCCCGATGTCGTCGATCTGCCAAGCAAAATGCGTGGTGCCGGGTAAGGCGTCGAGCGCCGCACCGATCGCTTGAGCGGCGCTGCGGTGGCCGCCGCCCGTGTCCGAAATCAGAAAGAGGACGCGCTTGTTCAAGTCGTGCGCATCGCGCGAATACCGCGCATTCCGCGCAAGGCCGGTTTCGGACGCAACGCCTTTCGAATCGCCGCCATGATCGCGAGCGCGGTGCGGCGGATCGTTGCGTTGGGGCGGAGCATCGGACGGCGCTTGCGAGAGAGGACCCGCAGCATCGCGATCAGTGCGCGTGCGGGGGCGTCGTAGAAGCGGAAGATGTCGCCGAACTCGGCTTCCGGATCGAGGTGATGACGATTGTGATCCTCGGGGAGGACGATGTACAGGGCGCCCGCAGTCCGTACGAGCCACCGCGGGCTGCGCCAGCCGATCTCGACGGCGTGCCGCCACCACACATGGAATTGCCCGGCGGCCAGACCCAGGGCGGCTCCGACGGGGGAGATGCGCCAGCACAGCGCTCCCACGATGAGGTAGGGGACGACGCCCAGCAGCCCGTCGAGGAGGACGCCGGGATCACGCGAGAGGACCGCATGATCCCAGTAGGATCTCCGGTTGTCGTGGTGGGTACGCAGGTGGAGTTTGAACCACACGTGCTGCGGCACGTGATAGAAGAAGGTCGATCCAAAGTCCCCTACGACCAGAACGATGATAAAAGCCTCGAGCGCCCTAAGAATGATCACTTGACCTCACAGTCACTTTCCGGTTCCGCTTCTCCCTTACGTTGAAGGCGCTGTCGCTCCTGGCCCTGCTCTCCGTCGGTCTGCTCGGCGGCTGCGCTCTGCCTGCACCGCCACACCAGCCGGCTCGCTTGATCGTACGTCTGAGCGGCTTGCGCGACGCCGTCTTGTCCTGGCACGAGCCGCCGGTGGTCGACCAGATTCGCGGGCTACGCCTCCTCGACGATGCTCCCCAGCCGGCCAAGATCGAGTTGGCGGTGGTGCACTTCATCGTCCGTGCGAACCCTCGGCTGAGTCCTTTGGATGCACTCATGTTGACGGACTATGCGATTCGGCAAGCCGAAGAAGCCGGCATCACCCCCGAGTTCTTCTGTGCGACGATCTTACAAGAGTCGGCCTTTTCGCCCCTCGCCGTCTCGAGCGCTGCGGCGGTCGGTATAGCGCAGTTTACCCTCGATACGGCCGCCTCGTACGGGGTGAACCCCTTCGATTGGCGGGATGCGCTGCGCGGCTCGGCGCTCCTGCTGGCGGGCTATACCCAGGCCTATGCACACCGGCGATACGACCGATACGTCTTGGCGCTGGCCGCCTATAATGCCGGACCCGGCGCCGTCGATCGCTACGACGGGATCCCGCCGTTTCGCGAGACCCGCGAGTACATCGGGGATATCATCGACCGCTGGGCCCGGATCGAGGCATGGGAGCGCTGACCGACCGGCTCCCCTGCGATCGCATTACGAGAAGCACTTGCTGAAAAAAGCTTGGACGCGGTCCCAGGCGTCGGCGACCTCCCGCAGCGCCGTCGACGCGACCCCCTCGCGGAAAAAGGAGTGTCCCACGTTGGGATAGATCTGAACCTCGAAGCGCTTCCCGGCCGCCCTCAACTTGGCGCTGATCGTATCGATTTCGTGCTCGGTGATCTGCTCGTCGAGGCCGCCGAAGACGAGCAGGAGCGGTGCGCGGATCGCTCGGACGTCGTCGAGCGGTGCGGGTTCGCCGCTGGGCAACGCGTCGTCGATGCTTTGACCGTAGAAAACGACGGCTCCGCGGATGCCGGGGAGGGTCGACGTTATGAACGCGGCGGTCCCCCCGAACCCGAAGCCCCAGGTGGCCAGCTTCCCGAAATCGACGAATTCTCGGTCGTTGAGCCAATCGCGTGCTGCGCCGACGTCGCGGCGCAGCGCTTCCTTCGTGATCGATTTCGCCGCCTCGTTTCCCCGCTCGCGGCCTTGCGGCGAGAACTCCTGTCGGAAGTTCGGATCGACCGTGTAGAAGTAGTTGATCGCCAACCCCACGTAGCCGGCGCCGGCGACGAGATCGGTGACCCGCCGCGCCTCGTCGTCGAGTCCGTAAACGCCGGTCAACAGGATCACCGCCGGGGCGGGCTTCCCTCGCCGGGGCCGCGCCATATAGGCCGGCATCGGGGTCCCCTCGACGTCGATCGTCAGCTCTTCGGATTGCAAGAGTCCCTCCTCTCCCGAGCGGGACGAAGGCGGCGGAACCTTCGGATTTTTCTTACCCGTTTGCATCCCAAGCGTGGTATGCCGTGGTTGGGCGGGTATAGGCTCGCGAGAGGTTCATGAACGAAATGCCGATTGTAGCGTCGGATCGAGTCGTCTTGCTCGAGGACTCTCGATCCGCCAGGACCGCAACGTTCGCCGAAGACGTTCGCATCGGCCTCAGCCGGAAGCCGAAGCGCCTTGCGCCGAAGTACTTCTACGACGACCTCGGCTCGGCACTGTTCGAGGCGATTTGCAAGCTCCCGGAATACTACCTCACCCGGGCCGAGAGCGAGATCTTCGAGCGTTACGCGGACGAGATCGTCATGTCGCTCGAGGGTCCCCTCGAGCTCGTCGAGCTGGGGAGCGGGAGCGCGGTCAAGACGCGCTTGCTGATCGATCGGATCCTCGCGCGGCAGCCGCACTTGCGTTATCATGCCATCGACATCTCGCCGCAGGCGCTCGTGGCGTCGGCACAGGCCCTCACCGAGGCCCATCCCGGGCTCTCGGTCCACGCCTACGCCTACGATTACACCGCGCTCTTCGAAGCGGAAGCCCTCGTCACGCGCGACCGTACGCTCGTGTTGTTCCTGGGGTCCAACATCGGCAATTACGATCCTCTACCGGCGGCGCAATTGCTGCGCTCGGTCGGGCGGACGCTGAAGAGCGGCGACGCGATGCTGCTCGGCGTCGATTTGAAGAAGTCGATCGAGGTCCTCGAAGCCGCTTACAACGATCCGACCGGAGTCACGTCCGCCTTCAATAAGAACCTCTTGGGAAGGATCAATCGCGAGCTCGGCGGGAACTTCGACCTCGAAGCGTTCGACCACGAAGTCCACTACACGCCGGTACGCGGTTCGGTCGACTCGTTTTTGGTCGCTCGCCGCGCGCACTCGGTGCGGATCGAGGCGATCGATCTCACCGTTTCGTTTGCAGCCGGCGAATCGATTCATACGGAATCGTCGTACAAGTTCTCTCTCGACGACATCGAACGTCTCTCGCATGGAACGGGATTCTCGCTCCGTCGCACCTGGACGGACGAGCAGCGGCGCTTCGCCGTCAACCTCCTGGTCAAGCTCTAGCGCCCCGCTCGTCGGGGTGACGTATTCCTGCGATCGGAGACGATCGGGCGAGCTCATCGACGGCCCGCAAGCCTACGTCGCAGCCCTGCGGCGCCATGGTGCTCGGACCGAGACGCTCGAGAACGACCTCGCTCGCCTGGGCGAGTATCTCGGGCGTCTCGACGCGGTCGTCGTCAGCGGCGGCCTCGATCTCGATCCGGCGCGCTACGGCGGTCGGCGCGATGGGAGCGTCGATCCGCCGAACCCCGCGCGCGACGCGTTCGAGATCGCCCTCGTACGGGAGGCGATCGCCCGGCGGATCCCTTTGCTTGGGATTTGCCGCGGCCTGCAGGTGATCAACGTCGCGCTCGGCGGGACCTTGTTCGAGGATATTGCGGGACATCGCGCCGCCGTGGACGGGGAGGAGCACTGCGGTTACATGCCGGGGCACACCGTCGCGCTCGAGGAGGGGCGGCTGCGCGATATGCTCGGGAGTGCTCTTTTCCCGACCAATTCGCTCCATCATCAAGCGGTTAGGAGGGTCGGTGAAGGCCTGGCAGCCGTCGGACGGACATCCGACGGCGTGATCGAAGCGCTCGAGCCGCGCTTCGAGCATCCGTTCTGCTTCGCCGTGCAGTGGCATCCGGAGTTGCTCCCGCCCGACGATGTGCCTGCGCAGCGATTGTTCGCCGGCTTGGTCTCAGCGGCGCGACGCCTGCTCGAGGGCGCGTAGGATCAGGTCGGCGCAGATCGCAAGCCCCCCGGCCGCGATGCTCCCGGCGATGATCTTCTGGGGATTGTCTTGTTGGATCCCCTCGAAGAGGAGCGTCCCCAGACCGCCGGCGTTGATCCAGGCGGCGATGCTCGCGAAGGCGATGAGCGAGACCAGCGCAATGCGGATCCCGCCGAGGATGACGGGAAACGCCAGCGGGAGTTCGATCCGAAAGAGCGTCTGCGCGTCCGTCATGCCCAGGCCGATCGCGGCTTCGCGTTGCGCCGGGTCGACCGAGCGGAGTCCGGCTACGACGTTGCGGACCAGGATCATCTGCGCATAGGCGACCAGTGCCGTCACCGCCGTCGTGAAACCCAGACCCAAGAGCGGGACGAGTAGGGCGAGCAGCGCGAGGCTCGGGATCGTATAGATCGCTCCCAGGACGGCGAGGATCGCGGTCCCGGCCCGCGGCCTGCGTGTCGCGAGGATCCCGAGCGGGAGCGCGATCACGAGTGCGATCCCGAGCGAGACGAACGTGAGCGAGAGATGCTGCAGGAGGAGTCCGCCGACGAGCGCGGGGTGCGAGACCAGATACCTCACGGTGTAGCGGCCAGCGCGCGCCGAATGTCGTCGAAGACGAGACTCCCCCGGCGTCTCCCCTCGTCGACCACGTCGAGCCGGTGCGCGCCGTCGAGGAGCAGATTCAGTGCGTCGCGCAAGGACGTTTCGCCGGAGATCACGGTTGCCGCCGGGCCGTCGCTCGGCGGCGTCATCGCATCTTTCGCCTTCAGCAGCCCCAGGCGGCGGACGACGTCGCGCGTCTCGAGCAGTTCGGAGACGAACGGTGTCGACGGATTCGTCAGGATCCGCAGCGGTGTGTCGTTCTGCACGATCCTCCCCTCTTGCATCACGACGATCCGCTCGGCGATGCGCAGCGCCTCGTTGACGTCGTGCGTGACGAAGACGATTGTCGTCCCGAGCGCCCGATGAATCTCGACGATCTCTTCCTGTAACGCGGAGCGTACGATTGCGTCGACGGCGCCGAACGGCTCGTCCATCAGCAACGTATGCGGACGTCCCGCCAGTGCACGTGCGACCCCGACGCGTTGCTGTTCGCCGCCGGAGAGTTCGCGCGGCCGCCGAGTACGGTAGCGCTCGGGATCGAGGCGGACCAGTCGCAGCAGCTCGTCGACTCGGGCTGCGATCCGCTCCTTGTCCCAACGCAAGAGTTCCGGGACGATCGCGATGTTCTGCGCGACCGTCAGATGCGGGAACAAGCCGACGGCTTGAATGACATAGCCGATACTGCGGCGCAGTGCAACCGGATCGACGCTGCGGATATCGACGCCGCCTACTTCGATCGTTCCCTGCTGCGGCTCGATCAGACGGTTGAACGTTCGTAAGAGCGTGCTCTTCCCGCAGCCCGAGGGGCCGAGCAGGACGACGAACCGTCCCGCCTCGATCTCGAGGTCGACGCCGGCGACCGCCTCTCGTCTTTGTCCGGGATAGCGCACGTGGACGTCGCGTGCGCGAATCGACGCTCCGCCCTCAGGCAAGCTTGTGCTGCTCGATGAACTCGCGTGCGACGTCGGCCGGTTCGCGTTTCGACGGCCCGTCTATCGATTCGTTGAGCCGGCGCATCACGTCGTCGTCGAGAAGCGGAGAGAGCCGGTTGAGCGCCTCGGCGATCGCCGGATATTTTGCAAGCGTCGCATTGCGGACCACCGGCGCGGCCTGATACGTCGGCCAAACGTGCTTGTCGTCGACGAAGACGTAGAGGTCGTCGGCTGCGATCGCCCCATCGGTCCCGAAGGCGACGACGACGTCGACGTCTCCGCTTTCGAGCGCCTGGTACTTGAGTCCGATGTCGAGCAGCCGAATGCTCTTGAATCTGAATCCGCCGTAGGCGCGCTGTAACCCCGGGAGTCCGTCGGGGCGCTTGACGAACTCGGGGATCGCACCGAGGCGAAGCTGCGGAGCGGCTCGGCTCAAATCGCTCAAGGTCGTGAGGTCGAACCGTCGCCGAATCGCCTGCGTCGTCGCCAGCGCCTGCGTATCGTTCATCGGAGCCGGGGCGAGCCAGGTGAGAGCGTATCGGGTCGCATACTCACGCTTGACCGTGGCGTAAATCGCATCCGCGTCGTGCAGCGGCGGATGCCCGAGGACGACCAGCAACGCGGTCCCCGTATACTCCGGATAGAGATCGATCTCACCGCGCTGCAGCGCGGCCATCGCGATTTGGGTACCGCCGAGATCGAGCTTGCGGGAAACCGGCAATCCGCGGCGCTCGAGGACTTGCGCGTAGAGCTCACCCAAGAGCAGCTCTTCGGTGAAGTTCTTCGAGCCGACCGTGACCGCATCGCTCGATCCTCGCGCGCAGCCGCTCACCACGCCCGCGGCGAGGAGCCCGAGCGCGCGCCCGCGCGAAAGCGTTGGGAGGGTCCGCGGCATCGACCAATCCTTCTGCACCGGCGGCGGAGCTTCCATCCGTTACGCCGCGAGTCGCTTGCCGACGGCGGCCAAGCCGTACTCCGTGAGGAGCGCGAGGAGGGCGACCGAGACTCCGCCTTCGAGCAGCGACCCCAGGTCGTTGTTCGCCAAACCGTCGACGACGTATTCGCCCAATCCGCCTCCGCCGACGAAGGCGGCGAGCGTCGCACTCGCGACGACCTCGACCGCGGCCGTCCGCACGCCGGCGAAGACGATCGGGAGGGCGAGCGGCCATTCGATGCGCCGTCGAATCTGCGCCGAAGTCATCCCCATCGCCCGCGCGGCCTCCAAGATGCTCGCGCCGACCGAGCGCAGACCGAGATCGGTATTTACCACGATCGGCGGGATCGCCAGGACCGCCAGCGCCGCGAGCGCCGGGCGGAAGCCCAAGCCGAGGTACGGCAAGGCGAGGGTCAGGATCGCGAGGCTCGGGACGACCCGCACCACGTTCACGATCCCCAGCGAGACGTTGCGGACCGCGCGGTAGCGAGCGGTCCACGCCCCGACCGGGATCCCGACGAGCAGCGCGATGCCGAGCGCCGAGGCCGAAAGCGCGACGTGGCGGCCGAGATGCGCCAAGAAGTCGGCTAGCATCCGGCGAACCCGCAGACGATGGTCTCCCGTCCCGAGATCACCGTCCCGGTCGACTCCGTCGCAGCCCGGTCGCTGGAAGATCCCTCGCTGTACGTAAGCCGTGAGCTGTCATGGCTCGAGTTCAACGATCGTGTCCTCGAGGAGGCGCTCGACGAAAGCAATCCGCTGCTCGAGCGCCTGAAGTTCATCGCGATTTACGGGACCAACCTCGACGAGTACTTCATGATCCGCATCTCGGCGCTCAAGCAGCAGGTCGAGGCGGAGATCCATTTCCGTTCCGACGACGGGAAGCTGCCCGAAGAGCATTTGAGCGCGATCTCCAAGCACCTGCGTATCTCGCTGAAGCGGCAGATGGCTTGCTTGCACGAGGATTTGTTCCCGGCGCTCGAACGCTACGGGATCCGCATTTTTCGCTACGAGTCGCTGGACGAAGCGACCCGCGCCTCCTTGCAGCGGATGTACAACGAGCGGGTCTTCCCGATCTTGACGCCGCTTGCGATCGATCGCGGTCATCCCTTCCCGTACATCTCGAATCTCTCGCTCTCGCTCGCCGTCGAGCTCGAAGAAGAGAGCCCCGACGGTCCGATCACGCACTTCGCCAGGGTGAAGGTCCCAAACGGAATCCCGCGCTTCGTCCCGATCGATTCGGCGCCGGAGGGACAGCACTGGTATGTCTACCTGGAGGATCTGATCGCGCACAATTTGGACGCGCTCTTCCCCGGGATGACCATTCGCGCATCGTACTTGTTTCGCGTCACGCGCGACGCGGACCTCATCTTGCAGGAAGACGAGGCGGACGATCTGCTGCGGGCGATCGAATCGGAGCTGCGCAAGCGCCGCTTCGGCGAGCCGGTCCGCCTCGAGGTGGCCGCCGGGATGCCGCGACACGTGCGCGACAAGCTCCTGGAAGCGCTCTCACTCTCGGCCTCGGACTGTTACGAGTGCGAGGGGATGCTCGGGACGTCCGATCTGTGGGAGCTCGTCAACCTCGATATCCCGGCGCTGCACGATCCGCCGTTCACACCGTCGATCCCGCCCAGGCTCGTCGGTGCGACCGATATCTTCGCGGTCATCCGCGAGGGCGACATCCTGCTGCAGCACCCCTATGAATCGTTCGATCCGGTCGTCCAATTCGTTCACCAAGCCGCCAACGACCCGCACGTCCTCGCGATCAAACAGACGCTCTATCGCACCTCGGGGAATTCGCCGGTCGTCGCGGCGCTGATCGAGGCCGCCGAGAACGGGAAGCAGGTCGCGGTCCTGATCGAGCTCAAGGCGCGGTTCGACGAAGAGAACAACATCCACTGGGCGCGCAATCTCGAGCGCGTCGGCGCCCACGTCGTTTACGGCTTCGCCGGATTGAAGACGCACGGCAAGGTGACGCTCGTCGTCCGCGACGAGCCCGACGGAATCCGCCGCTACGTCCACTTCGGGACCGGCAACTACAACGACAAGACGGCGAAGATGTATACCGACCTCAGCTACTTTACGGCTCGCCCCGAGCTGGGGGCCGATGTGACCCAGCTGTTCAATGCCTTGACCGGGTTTTCGAAGAAGAGCAACTACGAGCGCCTGCTCGTAGCGCCGCACGGCCTGCGGCAAAAGATGACGGAACTGATCGATCGCGAGGCGGAACACGCCCGGGCGGGCCGGCCCTCGGGGATCGTCGCCAAGCTGAACGCGATCAGCGACGCCGGGATCGTGCAGGCGCTCTACCGCGCTTCGCAGGCAGGCGTCCCGATCGATCTGATCGTCCGCGGCATGTGCATCTTACGACCCGGCATCCCCGGGATCAGCGAGACGATCCGAGTCCGCAGCATCCTCGGGCGCTTCCTCGAGCATTCGCGGATCTATGCGTTCGAGAACGGCGGAGACCGCGAGATGTACATCGGGAGCGCCGACTGGATGGGGCGTAACTTGGACCGCCGTGTCGAGACGGTCGTCCCCGTCCTCGACCCGGCCTTGCGCAACCAGCTTGCGGAGATTCTCGAGGTCTTTTTGGCCGACAACGTCAAAGCGCGGATCGAGCGCCCCGACGGCACGTACGTCCGCGCGCAACCCGCGCCCGGCGAACAACCGATCAGCGCACAAGAGATCTTCCTCAAGCGCTATCAAGCGATTTGATCCGCATCGGTCGTCGCCGGGAGCGAGCATTTAAAGCGCTCATAACCGCGCTTTAAGCGCTTCTTACTTTTCGTCCGCATACTCGTTCTCCAGGAGGAGAAGCGCAGATTGAAACGCATTGTTGCGCGCTCGCTTCGGCGTGCGCTCCGCTCAGTGTCGTTTTTCCGTACCCTGTTTGCCGTTACGCTGAGCCTCGTCGTGACGATCGGCCCGCTCGGATCGAACCCGGCCGTTGCGCAAGGGACTGCGACCGTCAGCGGCGTCGCCGTCGATACGAATGGAAATCCGATCGCCGGAGTCTCGATCACGCTGGTCGGTCGGCGGACGTATACCGCTACGACCGGTGACGACGGAAGGTACACGATCGAAGGCGTCGAGCCCGGCTCATATGCCGCCGTCGCGACCAAGTCGGGATACGGTACACAGCGCGATTCGTCGTTTACCATTACGGCCGATCAGATCAATCCGCTCAACGTCACCCTTGCGCAGGAGACTCTGACGACGTTACGCGAGATCGGCCGAACGAGCACGCGCTCGCGTCAACTGGGCTTCAACACCTCGCCCGCATCGGTCAATATCATCTCGCATCAACAGTTCGTGGACGAAGGCTTCCAGCAGGTCGCACGCGCGCTCGACCAGACGCCGGGAATCCTCTCGAGTCATCCGGGGACGAGCGCGACGTTCGCTTCTCCGGGTGCGATCACCGTACCGAACATCCGCGGCGGCCTCAGCTTCGAGACGGCCTCGCTCATCGACGGCCATCCGCTCGCCGTCGGTAACTTCGGTGATTACGTCACGACGTTCTTGAATTCGAACGTGCTGCAAGACGTCGAGGTCGTCAAGGGTCCCGGTGCCGCATCGCCCCAGACGAACTACGCGATCAACGGGACGGTGAATTTCCGCACCTTGGACGTCCCGCTCGGCCCGCCGCGAGGAAGCGCCAGCGTCGGTGTCGACCGATTCGGCGGAGTCTTCTCGAATTATTACGCCGGCGGAACGGTCTTCAACGGTAAGCTCGGCTTCGTCCTGGACTATGCGGTCGACGGCACGCCGGGACCCCTGCAAAACTCGATCAACTTCATCACCGCACCGCTCGGCGGCGGGACCATCAACGGCGTCACGCTGCCGTCTCCGAACATCAACGCGCCGACGGCGCTTTTCCCGAATGTGCAAAACCTGCCCGCCTATTTCGCCTCGCCGATCGTCGCCTGCTGCCTGGCGGTGAGCCAGACGTTCTCGAACAAAACCGAGTTGGCGAAACTAAGGCTCAACTTTTCCGACTCTACATTCTTCACGGCGAGCTATCTCGGAAGCCAAACCTGGACGGAGCAGAACGGCAACCACGTTTACGCCTACAATACGGTCTTCACTCCGTTCAGCGGCGTCGGCTACAGCGGTTCGATATCGCCGGGAGCGTTGGTGAATACGTGGCAGAACGTCTTCTTACCCGGCGGCGAGTGGGAGATCAACAACGAGCCGATCTTTCAAGGCGAGCTGCACACGACGTTCCGTAACGATACGATCCTGGCTCGTTACTACACCGCATCGATCAACCGCTTGCAGTACAACGCCCTCGGCAGTCCGGCGCAATCCTTTACGCAGTCGTTTACCTCGATCTACGGAACCGTGTGCCCGAGCGGGCAGACGTTTACCGCCGCGACCGGGCTTTGTACGGGCGGAGGTTTGCCGGCACAGCCGCCGCAGGTCTTCAACGGTGGTCCGGGTACGGTGGTATACCCCGGACAAAGCCCGTCGGCGGGTCCGTGCGGGACCACCACGGCGCCGTGTTATGCGACCGGTTCGTACTTCCGCGCCGCCGAGGAAGACAAATTGCACGGCGCGACGTTCGAATACGACCATCCGTTCGGCGCGAGCGGAAACGCGCTGACGTTTTCTTACGACGAGGTCCATGCAAACACCGCGGCGTATGCGTTCGCCGGCGACACCAATCCGGCCGACACCAGCGTCCCCGCCGGCTCACACGAGGTCTTTCGGACCTATCTGCTGCGCGGAATCTTCAACCTCGGTAAACTCAACGTCACCGAAGCGAATTACCTCAACCTCTACGATTTCACATTCGGCTACATGACGGTCAACGGTGTTCAGCAGGCACCGGGCGTCGGCGGTTTCAATCGGACCGGTTACTCGCATTTCGACGAGCGCCTCGGCCTGGTCTATCGGCCGAATGTGAACCTCGCGATCCGGGGATCCGTCGGATCGTCGATCGCTCCGCCGTTCCTCAATCTGCTCGATCGTGCGACGACGGCGCCGACCTACAATGCTCTCCAAGGCGGTGCGACCAATACGCTTTCCGCCGTCAATCTCCGGCCGGAGACCGCCTTCGGCTACGATCTCGGTGCGGACTGGCGCTTGGGATCCGGCATCGACGTCGCATCCGCGGACCTCTATCTCACCAACGTTTTCAATCAATTCGCGCAGCCGGTCTTTGTGAGCGGGACGTGTACGACAGCCTCGGCGACGCCCGCCAACGGTGCGCCCTGCACTCCCGGCGGAAGCGGTGCCGGCGGTCCCTTCAACATCTACACGACGACGTACGCGAACTTCGGTCGGTCGACCTATGCGGGAGTCGAGTTCAGTTTCGTCCACGATCCGCCGCTCGGATTCGGAGCGACCCTGCAGGGCGCGCTGATTCGAGCCTATCCCGACGCACCGAATCCGCTGTTTTATTGCGCGAATCCGCCCTCGTGTACCGTGACGACCAATATCGCGGTGGTGCCGGGCGTGAATTTCGCGGGGAGCTTCACGACGACCGGCTCCGGGGCGATCAACAGCCTCAACGGCAGCGCGAACACGGCGATTCCTTACGCCCAGGGATACGCCGAGGCGCGTTGGCGGACCGCCAAGGACGGCTTGGGCCTCCTCGGCCTCACGTACTACGGAAAGAACAACTCATTCGGCGTCCCGGCGTTCTTCGTCGTGAACGCTGCGGTGCGCTTCCCGATCGGTTCGAGCAAGACCACGCTGCAGCTCTCGGCCGACAATCTCTTCAACGTGTTGCCCAACGCGTACACCTCGCCGTACTTCGGTGTGCCGTTCAATCTGATCAACACAAAGGTGGGGCTTCCGAACGCGAACGCACTGGGGCCGACGACGGTACGCCTCAGCCTGACCCAGTACGTCGGTCCTAGATGAGCGCGGGCTTACGTGCAAGCTCGAGGATCGTCTCCCATTCTTGCCGAGTGACGGGTTGGACCGAGAGACGTTGACCGCGCTTGAGCAACGGCATGTATGCGAGCTCCGGGGTCGCGCGCAGCTCCCTCAGCGTCACCGGCCGAGGCATCTCGGCCTCGTACTCGACGTCGACCATCTGCCAGGTCGGATCGTCTGCGTTCGAGCGCGGATCGTAGTATTCGCTCTTGGGGTCGAAGGCGGTGAAATCGGGATACGCTTCACGGACGACCTTGACGATCCCGACGATCGCCGGTTCGGCGATGCTCGAGTGGTAAAAGAAGCCGAGGTCGCCGACGCGCATCTCCTTCATGTTGTTGCGGGCTTGGAAGTTGCGCACCCCGCTCCATTCGGTCCGGCGCTCACGCCGCAGGCGCTCCCAGCTATATGCGCTCGGTTCCGTTTTGAACAGCCAATGCCTCATGATCGTTCGTTCTGGGAAGAAGAGTTGACTTCCGGCGAGGGCATGCTACGATAGCGCGGCTATGAAACATCGCGTCGTCTCACAAAGCGGGAACGGCTGGGCCGGCGTCCCGGTCGAGGGCTATCAACCCGGCGCTCCGCCCGGGGTCGAGCGGCATACGCTGATCGGCGGGAGGAAAAGGTCGCCCGACGAGCCCGGGCCGCAAAACGAGGTCCGATATTTCCGCCTTTGGCCCGGCAAAGTCTCTCGCTTGGAGAAGCACGAACACGAGCACTACGTGATCATCGGCGAGGGTGAGGGCTACGCGATCCTCGGCGACGAGCTCTACGACGTCAAGACGCACGACGTCATCTACGTCGGCCCGTTCGTCCCTCATCAGTTCGTCGCAAAAGGTGATCGGCCGTTCGGTTTCTTCTGCACCGTCAGTGCGACGCGCGATTTCTCACAGGTCGTCGGTCCGGCGGAACTCGAACGGATCAAAAACTCGCCCGCCGGGAAATACGTGCAGCCCGACGGGATGCCGCGGCCCCGGGCCGAGCGCGAAAAAGGCGAGCCGGCGACCCCCGGGATCGCCGAGCATACCGTCTGAGGTCTTAAGCGCGTGAACCGGCTGCCGCGATCGCGCTTCGTCGCCGGGGCTGTGACCGCGGCTGCGACGCCGCTCGTCGAATGGGTGCGACCTGCGCTCGCACAGGCGCGGCCGGCACGCCTCTCCGACATCGATCACATCGTGATCTTGATGCAGGAGAACCGCTCGTTCGATCATTACTTTGGGACGCTTGCGGGCGTGCGCGGCTTCGGCGACCCTCAGGCCGCCTCGCTCCCCGACGGACGTCCCGTCTTCTACCAACCCGATCCTTGGTCGCGCGACGGCTACGTCCTCCCCTTTCACCTCGACACCAAGACGACGAGCGCGCAGCGGCTGCACGATCTCAGTCACACGTGGGAGACGCTTCACGCTTCATGGGCGAACGGCCGACTCGACGGCTGGGTCACCGCGCATCGTAGGAGCGATGGGGACAGCGGTCCGCTCACCATGGGCTATTACACGCGCGACGACCTGCCCTTTTATTATGCGCTCGCCGACGCGTTTACGATTTGCGACGGATACCACTGTTCGGTCATGGGACCGACCAATCCCAACCGTTACTACTGGATGACGGCGTGGATCGATCCCGAGGGCAAAAACGGCGGGCCGGCGATCGACAATAGGGGTCGCCGATACACCTGGGAGACGTACCCGCAGCGCTTGGAACGGGCGGGGATCAGCTGGCGGATCTATCGCCCCGAAAGCACGCCCGCCTTCCCGGTCGGACTCGACGTCATCATGAATTTTGCCGCCTTCCAAGATGCGCCGAAGAGCTCGCCGCTCTACGAGAACGCCGTCAAACTACGCTCGGTGGAGTCGATGCTGGCGGATATCCGCAGCGGTAATCTCCCTTCGGTGACGTGGATCGTCCCGCCGTACGAGGTCTGCGAGCATCCGGACATGTTGCCGGCGGCGGGCGAGAACTACCTGCGGCGGATCCTCGAGGCGTTCTGGTCGAATCCGGCGGTGTGGTCGCGTACCGCGTTCATCCTGGTGTACGACGAGAACGACGGCCTCTTCGATCACGTCGTCCCGCCGACTCCGCCGCCCGGGACGGCGGGTGAATTCGTCGGCGGCCTCCCGATCGGTTTGGGGTTCCGTGTCCCGTGCCTGGTCATCTCGCCGTTTTCGCGCGGCGGGTTCGCCTGCAGCGAGACCTTCGATCACACCTCGACGTTACGGCTGATCGAGGCGCGCTTCGGGGTCGAGATCCCCTACCTCACGCGCTGGCGCCGCGAGACCTGCGGTGATCTGACGAAGGCCTTCGGCTTCGGTCACCCGCCGGACACGAGCGTCCCCACGCTCCCGCCGACGGCCGCTCCGCTGCGGAGCGTCGAGCGGCGGGTCTCGAGGCTTCCTCCTCCCAGAGTACCGGCGCTCCAACGGATGCCCCGGCAGGAAACCGCGACGATCGTTCGGCGCCGCCGAACGGCGTGAGCGAACGGTCGTCGAGCGCTAATGCAGCTTGACGGTCGGCCGGACGCCGGTGCCGGCGAACGCTTCCTCGAGGACCTTCTGCAGCTCTCCGCTCTGCGCCATCGGTTCGAGGATGTCGGTGTCGCCGTAAAACTTCCCGGCGATGAAGACCTTGGGGAGCGTCGGCCAATCCGTCATCTCGGAGAGGACCTGGCGTTTGGGCATATCTTCGAGGACGTCGATCACCTCGAACGGGTAGCCGAACCGGTTGAAGAATTCGATCGTCTCCAGCGTGAACCCGCACAGCGGGGCGTCTTTGGTCCCCTTGCCGTAGATGAGGATCGTGTGTTCGGCGATCTCGCGGTCGATTTGCTCGCGGATCTGATTCATCGTGTTTCGTTCTCCGGTATCTCGGTCTTGATTTGCATCGCGTGGATCCGTCCGTCGGCATGCGCCTCGCGCAGGGCGCTCGAGACCATGCGGTGGGCGTCGATCAGCGAGATGCCTTTGAACGCGGCCGAGCGGACGCGAATATCGTAGTGGTCCATCGTTCCGGTCATGTCGGTGATGCGGACCTGCGCGTCGGGAATCTTCTTCAAGATCAGTTCCCTGATACCGGCTTCGTCGATCATCCTTCGCGATAGGGCGCAAGCGGAGCCGATCCGCGATCGCCGCGGATCGCTTCCAACAACCCCTTTGCCTCGCGAAAGGCTTCAGGGAGGACCGGCGCGTTGCGGTTGAGCGCACGGACGGCACCGACGGCGAGGACCATGCCGGCGCATGCCATGATGACCGCAGGGATGCCGCGAGCTTCGACCCCGCCTATGCGCAGCTCGAAGCTCTTGAACATCCGAACGAGATATTTCGCCTTCACGGGACCCTCCACTTTTGCTCTGCGGCCAAGGGTCCTTCGGCGGCTCGAGCGAGCGCCGGCCTTCCGGCCGGTTCAGCGGGCGGAGATGGGTTCGTCGATCAGCGCGCCGCGCAGTGCCGCGACGAGCTCCGGTCCATCCGCGTGCCCGTGGCTCGAAACCGCGTGCTCGCGGGCGGCCTTGAGAACCTCCTCTTCAGTCCCGGTGATCGTCAGCGAACAATTGCTCTCGCTCGGGAACATCCGGCAGTCGATCATCTTACGCGCCATGATTCCTCCTACGCCGTTGCGGGCGATCGATCGTTCAGCGAGCGTACGAGGGCCGTGAGTCTGCGTCAACCTCCTTTCGACCCAGGACCTCGCCACCTCGGGGAGCGTACCGTGGCGGTATGAAAGCCGTACGCCTGCACGAGCTCGGCGGACCCGAAAAACTGATCGTCGAGGATATCCCCGCGCCTGAGCCCGGTCCGGGCGAGATCCTCGTCCGCATCAAGCGCGCCGCCCTGAACCGCCGCGACGTCTTCATCACGCAGGGGCTCTATCGGGGGATCGAGCTCCCCAAGACGCTCGGTTCCGACGGCTGCGGCGAAGTCGCGCGGCTGGGAGCGGGCGTCAGCGGACCGCCGGTCGGGACGCCGGTCGTCATCGATCCCGCGATCGGCTGGGGCCCGAACGAGCGCGTTTGGCAACCGAGTGCAACGATCCTCGGCTTACCGCGCGACGGGACCTTCGCCGAGTTCGTCGCCGTACCGGCCGAAAATGTCTATCCCAAGCCGGCGCAACTCTCCGACGACGAGGCTGCCGCGATCCCGCTCGCGGGATTGACCGCCTATCGAGCCCTGATCTCGCGCGGGAACGTCACCAAAGACGATATCGTCCTGATCACCGGGATCGGAAGCGGCGTGCAGACCTTCGTCCTCCTCTTCGCGAAACACGTCGGTGCGCGGACGATCGTCACGTCGTCGAGCGACGAGAAGCTCGCGCGGGCGCAACGGCTCGGCGCCGACGTCTTGCTCAATTACAAGACCGATCCCGAGTGGCACAAGGAATTGCGGAGGTTCGGCGAGCCGACGCTGATCGTCGACGCGCTCGGCGGGGAGACCCTGAGCCGGGCGCTCGAAGCTGCGGCGTTCGGTGCTCGCGTCGTCATCTACGGCGGGACGACCGGGGATGCACGGATACGGCCCTACGCGATTTTTTGGAAACAACTCGACGTGCTGGGGACGTCGATGGGGAGCCCTCGCGACTTCGCCGGGATGCTCGCGCTCTTTGCGAACGGTCTGCGACCCGTCATCGATCGCGTATTCCCGATCGAGGAGATCGCAGAGGCCGCCGAGCGCGTCCGTGCCGGCGATCAGTTCGGAAAGGTCGTCATCGCCGTTGCGTAACGCCGCCTCACCGCTGCGCGCGATGATCGGCGCCAGATTCGTCGTCGTCGAAGCCGGCGATGAAGCGGCCGGACGTTTGGAAGTGCTGATCGCCGCCGAAGATCAGGGCTGGGTCGAAGCCGAGCTCGAAGAGAGCGGTGCCGTTCGGATCGGAGCGCTGCTCGACGGCGGCTCGAGTTTCAGGCTTCCCGACGGATCGACGCTCGACGTCGTCGCCGGAGACGAGCCGTGGCTCCCCCAGGCGCTCGAGTGCGCGCGGCTCGCGCCCAACGGGCTCCCGGTCATCGGGCTTCCCTACCTGGTTCTCTTTCGCCTGACGACGGCGCGCAGCGCCGATGCGCGCGAGCTCGAACGCCTTCTCGGGTGCGCGAGCGAAGCGCAGCTCGAGCGTGTTCGTGCCGCGGTCGATGCGTTTCTCCCCGATATGCGCGGCGATCTCGAGAGCATCATCGCGCTTGGTCGCCTCGCGCAGGACAATTAAGGCCGAAAAGCCCCAACCAAGTAGGGATAAATGGCCCGGGCGATTCGCACGTGTGTTCGCTAACGTGTCGAAAGCGGAGGGTGATGCGGGTGGTTCGCGTGTTCATTGCGGTTGCGGCCTACCTCCTGGCAACCGTCGCGCTCGCTCAGGCGCAATCTTGGAGCTGGACCTACACCAGCGGGATCGAGGGAGCACGGGACCCGGCCTCGGCTACGCTCGACCTCGGCCCGACCCGGATAAAGACGACGAACCGGATCGCGATGATCGGTCGTCCCGACGTCGTCTACGGGTGCACGATCGAGCTCGCCGACGTGGCGCGCGCGCTCGCGGTCCATACCGGGACATCGTCGCTGCTGATCCAGCTCAAGCCCGATAGAAAAGCCGACTGCCAGTTGCTCGGACCGACCCAGAGCGTCGTCTTGCGGGCGGATAACGGTGCGTTGATCGACCGTATCGCGGGCGCGATCAACGGCTCGTGTTGCATGGCGGCGACGGCGCATCCCCTCACCGCCGCCAAGCATCCCGCCGGGCCCTCGAAGCGGATCGTCTCCATGCCGCCGGTCGCCACGACGCGGGCGGCGACCCGCCCGGCCGACGCCCCGATGATGAGCGTCGACGACTGGGTCGAGACCGACGGCGTCTTCGCGTTCGTCCGCATTCGGAATGCGAGCAACCGTCCGGTGTTGATCACCGACGGCGAGATCGGCGACTGTACCGAGGCCGAGATCGGCTGCGGCCCGGTGGGGAAGCGACTCACGATCTTGCCCTTCGGCGTCGCGACGTTGGCGACCATCGCATCGACCCGGCAACAGGCGCCGAAGTTTACCTACCGCTACACCGCGAGCATGGGCTCGTTCTGGTATGCCGGGACCGGCTCGTCGGAGAAGGCGACACCTGCGGGGGCGGAGCGGCTCTCGCAGCGCGACCTGCGGGCCGCCGAGGCGGCGATGCTGGCCCAATTCCGCCCGGAGCAGCAAGGTCAGCCGGGCCAGGCGCAGGGGACGGCGCCTCCCGCACGCTCCCCGCCTCAGAGCCGGCCGCATCGCCTCGCCCAAGGACCGGCCTCGAAGGGGCCGGGACGAGGAGAATACGTCGGCCCGCGGCTGCTACGCCCGGGCGTCTCCGAGCCGGTCCCTGGGAAAAGCGGGACGATTCACATCCGCGTCCGGCTCGCACCGGACGGCAGCCCGCAGGACGCGGCGGTCATTTCGAGCACGAACGACGACATCGACGACGCCGCGATCGAAATCGCCGTCTCGTCGACGTACGCGCCGGCGAGGCATGCGGGGCACCCCGTCGCCTCGGATCTGATCCTGACGATCTCGTTCGTCGGCGGGACGCCCAGCATCGCCGGGACGACATCACCCGGTATGGCCGCGTTCACCCGTTCCCCGAACAGCCGCTGACCCGTCGTCCTTCATAACAGGGCGTACTCGCGGACCGGATCCGCGACCTCCTCGCCGAACCGTGTGAGCATCGCCTGGTCGTCGGCGGGAGCGCCGGAGACGAGGACGCTGCGGACTCGGCCCTCCTGCTCGAGCGCCTCGAGATAAGCCATCATTTGCCGAGCCGCCGCTCGCCATAAGCGGGGGTCGACGTCGGTATAGATGCGCCGCACCATCTGCGGGATCGTCGCCGGTCCCCGCTGCAGCAGCGCGATCAGCTGCCGCTCTCGTTCTTTGCGATGCTCGATGTATTCGATCAGCTTCGCGCGCGGATCGTCGACCTCGGGTCCGTGGCCGCCGTAGATGCGCCGGGCATCGGAGAAGTCGGCGAGGAGGCGCTCGAGCGTGCGCTGATAGAGACGCATCGATCCCCCGGGCGGCGCGATGACGACCGTCCCCACGCCGAGGACGACGTCTCCCGTGAAGAGCGCCTTCTCTTCACGCAAGTAGAAGACGAGATGGTCGTAGCTATGGCCCGGTGCTTCGATCACCTCGAAGGTCGCACCGGGATATGCGAGCCGGGTCGCTCCCGTGAGCTCTCGATCATGCGGGAATTGCGCCTTGGGGTGGGCGAGGATCGGCGCGGCGACGAGCTTTGCGAGCGGCGCCGCGGCGGGCGCGTGATCGGGATGTCCGTGCGTGACCAAGATCGCGACGATGCGTGTCCCCAGATCGTTCGCCGCCCTCCGTAATTCGCGGACGTGCTCGTCGATCGCGGGACCCGGATCGATCGCGACGCTTTGGCCGGGTGCGACGACGACGAGGTACGAGTTGGTCCCGTCGAGGGTCATCGGCGACGGGTTCGGGGCGCGGACGCGGACGACGCGCTCGCTGAGTCTCACCATCGATGCTCCAAATCGAGGCTCATCGCGAAAATGCTGTCGCCTTCGTACGTTTTGGGTGTTACGGTGACGATCGTCTTCGTTTGCGCGAAGGTGAACAGCTCTTCGAGCGAACGGAACAAGAGCAGCCGCTCGAGATGCTTGATCGTCGGGAAGATCATCGGGAACGTCCCGGCGCCGAACCGCAGGAGCGCGATGCGCGGCGCGATCCAGCAGCCGTCATAGGTTTCGACGCCGTCGGCCTGCGCGGTTTGATCGTCGGCGATGCGCGCCAGGAAAAAGCGCGTGTCGAACCGATGCGGCTGACTCTCCGGAGTGATCCAGTGCGAGAAGGGGACGAGGGCGGTGACGTCGAGGCGGACGCCGGTCTCCTCGAAGAGCTCGCGAACGGCCGCGGCTTCAAAAGAGCCCCGATCCGTTTCGTGCAGCGTCCCGCCGGGGAAAACGTAGAGGTGCGGCCACAGGCCTCCGGCCGCCCGACGTACCATGAACACCTCGAAGGGATCGTCCGCCGCCGACCGCAGGAGCAGAACGCTTGCCGCCGGACGGGGTTGCGGGGAACCGCCCGGAGAATCGTTGCGTTCCCTGGCCATGAAAGCGCGATTTGTCGGGCCGATCACGCTCGTCCTGTCCCTCTCGCTGGGCGCGGCTGCGCTGGGCGATCCGACGCCCGCGCCGCATGCGACGCCGTCGCCCGGCGTCGCCGTTCCCGATATCCCGGGTGTCCCGCCGACGGTCATGAACAGCCCGGTGGTGCAGAGCATCCTCAACGCCGCCGGCGGCTTGCTACAGACGACCAACGGGCCGACCGCGTACGGGAAGATCACCTATTTCAAGCGCTTCGATCTTCAGCTCCAAACCGCGCCGACGGTTTACCGCCAAGTTCACCTCCACCGGGGGACGGTCATCAATCCGCGCGGTACGACGCTGCAGCCCGGGATGACGGTCAACGTCTCCGGAGTTCCGCAAAGCGATGGATCGCTCGACGCAAATACGATTACCGTGCAGTAGATGATCATCTCGTTGGGTAGCGACGAGCAGACCGAGCTGACCTCGGCGCTCGTCGAGGCGTTGCGCCGGCGGGGCCACGAGCTCATCTTGCGCGGCGCATTGAGCGGTGCGGATACGCCTTGGCCGAGCGTCGGACGAGCCGTCGGAAACGACGTCGTCCGCGGGGAAGCGGAGACGGGGATCGTGTGCTGCTGGACCGGGACGGGCGTCTCGATCGCGGCGAATAAGATCCCCGGCGTCCGCGCCGCGCTGTGCGCCGATGCGCAGACGGCGAGCGGGGCGCGTAAGTGGAACGATGCAAACGTCCTGGCGTTGAGCAACCGCGCGACGTCGATCCCGGTCGCGCTCGAGATCCTCGACGCATGGCTCTCGACTGAACCGAGCAGCGATCCGTCCGACCGGGAAGCGATCGCCGACGTCGAGAACGTCGGCGCCGTCCCGTAAGCTTCAGGGCTCGGTCTTTCCGGCGTGCTGCGCTCGGCGCGGGAGTGCTTTCGTCGTCCTCACGTTCCCCTGGAGACTAGGAGGAGGAACGGCAGCGTCCAGTTGACGAGATGAGCAACCCAGCAATACGGACACCACCGCTTGGTGACGAAGAGCAGGCTGTAGGCTAAGTATGCCGAGAAAGCCGCGGCTGCCAAGCTGGCTGCGACGGTGAGGGCCCGAACACCGCTGACGTGAAACCAAAGCATGGCCAAAGCGACCAACGGATAGTAAGCGACGCCGAATGCGGCGTTCGGGATTCCCGCAATTGCGCGAGCTCGCGGAGTCTCGACCACGCTCGGCTCGCTCAGACGTCCGAGCGAAGCGAGCCGCGCTTTGCGGTACATGAAGGCGGACGCATAGAAGCCGATCGCGCACAGCACCACGATCAGGAGGCGAGCGATCATCCCTCCAGGGCCCGGAGGTTCCGGCAACGGTTCGAAGCGCTCCTCATCTTCGTCGGTTCATTCGTGTTGGCCGCCCTCGTCGTGCGATTTCGCGATTCGGTCGAGATGACGTTGTGGACGATCGGTCCGCTCGCCTACCCGCTCGCGATCGCGGTGATGGCCGTCGTCGCATCGGCCCCGTTCTCGGTGACCGACGCGCTCGCCATTATGAACGGTGTGATCTTCGGCCCGATCTACGGTTCGATCGTGAACGCCCTCGGAATCCTCATCGCGGCGGTCTGCGGTTATCTCCTCGCCAGACGGACCTGTACCTTGCTCAACATCCAGCGGCAGATCGAGAAGCTGCCCTCGTGGGTTCATCGCTTCCCGGTCGGCTCGCCGATGTTTCTCATCTCCGTCCGGATCATCCCGGGTCTCGGCGGTACGGTTGCGACGCAGAGCGCGGCCGCTTTCCGCGTCCCGATCTTTCGCCACGTTTGGACGAAAGCCGTCGTGGCGATCCCGATCTGCACGATCCTCGCGATCTTCGGCGATCAAGCGGCCGACTTCGTGCATGATCGCGTCAGCGTCCCGATCCGGCATTATTACGAGCGCGCAAAAGAGCACCTCCCGCACCTGCATCACCAAGGCGCTCCGGGGTCGACCGACCGTTGACGGTGACGACGGTCGCCGATCAAAGCGCACTCGAGCGGGTGTGCGCGCGGATCACCGCTGCTCCGCGCGTCGCCGTCGATACCGAATTTCACACCGAACGCAGCTACTTCGCGCACTTGATGGTGATTCAGCTCGCGTTCGAAGACGAGGTTGCAATCATCGATTGCCTGGCTATCCGCGACTTACGCCCGCTCGCGCTCGCGTTGGCCGAAGCGAAGGTCGTCGGTCATGCGCTGCAGGGCGACCTGCGCATCTTCGCCGATCAATTCGGGCTGCTCCCCGCCCAAGCGTTCGACACGCAGATCGCCGCATCGTTTTGCGGCTTCGGCTTCGCGGTCTCGCTCGCCGATCTGGTCCGCGAGTTCACCGGCGTCAATCTGCGCAAATCGCAGACGGTCAGCGATTGGAGCCATCGTCCGCTCTCGCCCAAGCAGATCGATTATCTCGTCGACGACGTACGCTACCTGTTCGCGCTCGAAGACGGCTTACGCCGACGCTTGGAAGAGCGTGGAAGACTCGAGTGGGCGCTCGAGGAGTGCCGAGCGCTCGTCGATCTGAATCGCTATCGTCCCGACCCGCGCCGGCTCTACCAGCGCATCTCGGGGAACGCGCGGATGTCGCGCCGAGAGCTCGGGATCTTGAACGAGCTGGCGGTTTTTCGCGATCGCGTCGCCCGGGAGCGCAACCTCCCGCTCAAGTTCGTCCTGCCCGACGACGTGATGATCGGACTCGTCCACGTGCGGCCGAAAACCCAGGAAGAGCTCGGGCAGTTGCGCCGCCTCGACGCGGGGATGCGCCGTCAGTTCGGCGAGCAGATCATCGAGGCGATAAAGCGCGCCGAGGCGATTCCCGAGGATGCGCTCCCGCCGAAAGCGCCGCGGCCGCTTTCGGCGCAGCGGGAGGCATTCGTCGCAGTCTTGGCCGTCCTGGTGAACACGATCGCTGCGGAGAACGACATTCCTTCCGCCACGCTCTTATCGCGAGCGGCTCTCGAGCGCGTCGCGCGCGAACTGCCGCAGAGCATCGAGGAGCTGCGTGCCGTACTCGACCTCGCCCCGTGGCGGGAGCGGCTGTTGCTCGAGCCCCTCTGGGCGACGATGAACGGTCGACGCGCGTTGCGCGTCGTCGGTTACGAAGAAGGAGTGCCGCGTCCGACTTTCGACGAATAGTCGCTCGCTATGACCAACCGACATCTCGACAGTTTTCGGAGCGCCGATACGCTAAAAGTCGGAACGCGTGCGTACCGGTACTTTCGGCTGGGCGCCCTCGAGCGCGCCGGCTACGATCTGAGCCGCCTTCCGTACTCGCTGAAGATCCTTCTCGAGAATCTGCTGCGCTTCGAAGACGGCCGTTCGGTTTCGAAAGACGATATCGAGGCGCTGGCAGGTTGGGATCCCGGCGCGCAGCCGGAGCGAGAGATCGCGTTCCGTCCGGCGCGCGTCCTGTTGCAAGATTTCACCGGGATCCCGGTCGTCGTCGACCTCGCCGCGATGCGGGACGCGATGGCCCAGATGGGAGGCGACCCGGCGCGGATCAATCCGCTCCAACCCGTCGAGTTGGTCATCGATCACTCCGTCCAGGTCGACGTCTTCGGGACCGACCGCGCCTTTGAAGAGAACGTGAAGCTCGAGTTCGCGCGCAACCGCGAACGCTACGCCTTCTTGAAGTGGGGTCAGCAGGCGCTCGACAACTTCCGGGTCGTCCCGCCGGGGACGGGGATCTGTCACCAGGTCAACATCGAGTATTTGTCGCGTGTCGTCTTCGGCATCGAAGCCGGTGCCGACGGCGTCGCCTATCCCGATTCGCTCGTCGGAACCGATTCGCACACGACGATGGCCGACGGCTTGGGCGTCCTCGCCTGGGGCGTCGGCGGGATCGAAGCGGCGGCGGCGATGCTCGGGCAGCCGGTGACGATGTTGATCCCGGAGGTGCTCGGGGTCAGGATCGTCGGGAAGTTGCGGGAAGGGATCACCGCGACCGACTTGGTCTTGCGGATCACGCAAGAGCTGCGCAAGAAGGGCGTCGTCGGGAAATTCGTCGAGTTCTTCGGACCGGGTCTTGCCAATCTCTCCGTCTTCGATCGGACGACGATCGGAAACATGTCGCCGGAATACGGCTCGACCGTCGCGATCTTCCCGATCGACGCGCAGACGCTCAACTATCTCAAGCTCACCGGGCGCAGCGAAGAACAGCTCGCGCTCGTCGAGGCGTACGCAAAAGCGCAGGGTCTCTTCCATGATCCGTCCACGCCCGAGGCGCGGTACAACGACGTCCTGGAGATCGATCTCGCGACGATCGAGCCGTCGCTCGCCGGGCCGCGACGCCCTCAGGACCGCGTCCCGCTCGGCGAGGTGAAGTCTTCGTTCAACAAAGCGTTGGCCGAGTGGCAGAAGGCGCGCAACAGCAGCCCGCCGATCGAGCGACTCGAGTCCGAAGGCGGGGGCGGGACCGCCGTCGCGGCCCGCCCGGCGACCGAAGTGAGCGACGGCGCGGTCGTGATCGCCGCGATCACGAGTTGCACGAATACTTCCAACCCCGGCGTAATGATCGGTGCCGGATTGCTCGCGAAGAAAGCGGTCGAGCGGGGTTTGCAGACGAAGCCGTGGGTCAAGACGAGTCTCGCGCCCGGCTCGAAAGTCGTCACCGATTATTTGGCGCAATCGGGCTTGCAGCGGTATCTCGACGAGCTCGGGTTCAACCTGGTCGGGTACGGCTGCACGACGTGCATCGGGAACAGCGGGCCGCTCCCCGAAGAAGTCGCGCATGCGGTCGCGGAGAACGATCTCGTCGTCGCGGCGGTCCTCTCCGGGAACCGCAACTTCGAAGGCCGCGTCCACGCTCAGGTCCGCGCGAACTACCTCGCGTCGCCGCCGCTGGTCGTCGCCTATGCGCTGGCGGGGCGGATGGACGTCGACCTGACGCGCGAGCCGCTCGGGAAGGGGAGAGACGGAGAGGACGTCTACCTCAAGGACATCTGGCCGAGCAACGAAGAGATCTCGAACGTCATCGCATCGTCGGTCAACGACTCGATGTTCCGCAAGCGTTACAGCGACGTCTTCGCCGGCGACAAGGAATGGCAAGAGATGCCGGTCCCGACCGGGATGCGGTACGCGTGGGATCCCAAGTCGGAGTACGTCAAGCGCCCACCCTACTTCGACGGGATGCCGGCCCAGCCGCCGCCGTTGCAGGATATCGTCGGGGCGCGGGTCCTCGCCGTCCTCGGCGACAGCGTGACGACCGATCACATCTCGCCGGCCGGATCGATCGCGAAGAACAGTCCGGCGGCGAAGTACTTGATCGAGCACGGGGTCGATCCGGTCGACTTCAACTCCTACGGCGCGCGCCGCGGCAACCACGAGGTGATGATGCGCGGGACGTTTGCGAACATCCGCCTGCGCAACGCGCTCGTCCCCGGCGTCGAAGGCGGCGTGACCCGCTATCTCCCGACCAACGAGCAAATGTCGATGTACGATGCGGCGATGCGCTACAAGGGCGACGGGACGCCGCTGATCGTCATCGCAGGGAAGGAATACGGGAGCGGGTCGTCCCGCGACTGGGCCGCGAAAGGGCCGTATCTTTTGGGCGTCAAGGCGATCCTCGCCGAATCGTTCGAGCGGATTCACCGCAGCAACCTCATCGGGATGGGGATCGTCCCGCTCGAATTCACCGACGGTGCGAACGCGCAATCGCTCGGCCTCACCGGGGAAGAGACGTTTACGATCGAGGGGCTTGCGAAAGAGCTGCGGCCTCGGATGACGGTCAAGGTGACCGCGAAGGACGCGAAGGGGAGGGTGACCTCCTTCGATGCGCGGGTGCGGATCGATACGCCGGACGAGGCCGACTATTATCGCCACGGCGGGATCATGCAGTACGTCCTGCGCCAATTGCGCAAAACAGCCTGAATTCGGGGAGAGGAAGCGACGATGTATGTGGTGAGCTATTGGTCGGGGAACGAGCTGCGTGCCGGCGTCGTCGACGGCGAGAAGCTGGTCGACGCCGAGCAGTGCGGTCCCTATCCGACGAGCGTCCGCGCAATTCTCGCTGCGGGTCGGCTCGATGCGCTCCTGAGCGATGCGACGAGGGCGCTTGCGAGCCCCGTCGCCGTGCCGGTGAGTTCGGTCCGGCTCGGGCCGCCGGTCCCCGATCCGGACAAGATCATCTGCTTGGGCCTCAACTATAAGGCGCACGCCGACGAAGCAGGTCTCAAGTTGCCGCCGGCGCCGATCCTCTTCCCGAAGTTCCGAAACTCGCTGATCGGGCCGAGCGACGATATCGTCGTCCCCAAAGCAGCCGCGCAAAAGGTCGACTACGAGGTCGAGCTCGCCGTCGTCATCGGAAAGCGCGCGCGCGAGGTCGCGGAGAACGAGGCGCTCTCGTACGTCGCCGGCTATTCGGTCTTCAACGACGTAAGCGCGCGCGATCTGCAGATGCAGACGTCGCAATGGGCGCCCGGAAAGGCGATCGATACGTTCGCCCCGATGGGGCCGGGGATCGTCCCGGCCGCCGAGATCGGCGATCCACAGAGGCTCCAGCTCAAGACCCGCGTGAACGGCGTAGAGCTCCAGAACGACAACACGAGCCTCATGATCTTCAGCGTCGCGCGCACGATCGCGTTCATCACGAGCTTCATGACCCTCGAGCCGGGCGATATCATCGCGACGGGGACGCCGGCCGGTGTCGGCTTCACTCGCAATCCGCCCGTCCGCCTCATCGACGGCGATATCGTCGAGGTCGAGGTGGAGAAGATCGGCGTCCTGCGGAACAAGGTCGTCTCACCGGTGACCGCGCGGCACGAAGGTGCCGCGGTGGGAGCGGCCGGCACCTAGGGTTTCTCGAGGAGGGTACCATGCCTTCTATCGCGCGCTTGGGACACGTCGGGATCCACTGCAACGATCTCGAGAAGATGAGGGACTTTTACGAGAACGTCCTCGGCCTCATCGAGACCGATCGCGATGACGAGGTCGGGATGGTCTTCTTGAGTGCGCGTCCCGAGGACGAACACCACGAATTCCTCCTTTGCGGCGGGCGGACGGCGCCGCCGGGGACGCTCATGCTTCAGCAGATCTCGTTCCGTTGCAACACGCTCGAGGACGTGATCGAGTACTACCACCGGTTCAAGGAAAAGAACGTCCCCTTCGACATGATCGTGACCCACGGGAACGCCGTCGCGATCTACTTTTACGATCCCGAAGGGAATCGTTGCGAGGTCTACTGGAACACGGGGCTTCGGGCTCGGCAGCCGTTCCTCGAACGAGTCGATCTCGAGAAACCCGCCGACGAGATCTTCGCCACGGTGAAGCGCGCCGTCGATGCATACGGAAAGACGGGGCACGTCGACACCTCGATCCTCGCCGCGCAGGACATCGGAGCCGTCAAATAACGCGGATCTTCGCCATCATCCCGCCGTCTTCGTGATCGACGATGTGGCAGTGGAAGAGGAACGTCCCTCGAACGACGGGATTGCGGAAATCGATCAGGACTTTCACGGTCGAAGGCTGAGCGCGTCCGCCGTCGCGCCGCTGCGGCGGGAGATCGACGACGTCGAGCCAGCGGCGGTCCCTCTTCGCTTTCCCGTCGATCGACTCGACGATGAAGTGGACTTGATGGATATGGAAGGTGTGGACTTCGTCGGTTTGGTTGACGAGCGTCCATTCCTCGACGGTTCCGGAACGTGCGGTGATCAGCGGCGGCGCCGTCGGATCGTACGACCGCTTGTCGATGTAGAACCCGTTGCCGTCTTCCTCGAAACGCACCGTTCGACGGACGGCCGGAACGGGGATCGATCGGTATCGGTCGCTCGGCCGTAGTCCGAGCGCCGGCGGGACGCGAGGCATCCGCGTCGTGCCGCCGTCGTCGATCGTCATTGCGAGGATGTTCTCCGGGTTGATATCGCCGCGGGGCCCGGCGTCGTAACACCGTGACATGAGATACTGATGCGACGTCGGACCGCTTACGACGATCTCGGCCCGCCCCCCGGGTGGGAGGACGAGGCGTGAGCGCATCTCGATGCGCGGACCGTGCGGGGCATAGGCCAGCGGAACGCCGTCCTGCGCGACGAGCCCGAACCGTTCGCCGTCGCTGAAAGCGATCACGAAGTGACGGTGTGCCGATGCGTTGAGGATTCGCCAAAGCTGCCGCTCGTGCGGGCGAATCCCGATCGTCGCGCTCGGCATACCGTTGATCGTCGGCTGCGCGGTCGTCTCGATCCCACACGGCGGCCCGACTTCGTCGGGATCGGCGGGCGGTGCGGCGGCCGGTTGCACTTTGAGTGCCGTTTGTCGTTCCGCTGCGGCGACCGAATGATCGATCGGGATGTCGCGCAAGATGATGAGCTGCTCGCGTAACCCCGCGATCTGCGGGACGGCGTCGGCGATTCCGTCGACGATGATGGCGCCGGCCATCCCGTTCCCGATCTCCCAATTTGCCAGGCCATGCGGATGCGGGTGGTACCAATAGAGGCCGGGAGGTTGATCGCGCCCGATCTTCACGTCGTAGTCGAACGAGCGACCCGGTGCGACCTTCGTCGTGATGACGTCGTCGCTGTGGACGTCGGGTGAGGTCGTCAGGCCGTGGAAATGGAGGTTCGATTCCGAGACCAGCCCAAGCCCGCAATACTCGGGCAAATCGTTGATGTAATGCAGCTTGATCCGATCGCCTGGTCGGACTCGAATCGTAGGTGCGATCTCGCGCCCATCCCAGAAGAAGGCGGGGCGTCCGCGGGCATCGAGTGCGGCGCGCAAGGTCAAGGTCGCGACGCCGCCGACGCTCTCGACTTCGGGGATTTGCGGGAGGCTCGGGGTCGTGAGCGGTGAGGCTCGAACGCCTCTTGGGCCGGCGCACGCGGTCGCGAGCAGGCCCAAGAGCAGCACCGCCGATCTCATGAGGATTGGCAGGCGAGCGGCGATTGGTTGAAATCGAACGCGTTGAGTAATGGAGCGGCTCCTGCGTCACGGGTTCCCAGCGGTGAGAGCCTCCAGCGTTGCTCGATCAGCGAGCGGATCGACGGTCTCGTACTGCGTGTGGTCGACGTAGCCCGCTTTCGCGTAGGGCGAGATGATGATCGCGGGGACGTGCGGTCCGGGACCCCACTGATCGATCTTCGGCGGGGTGACGTGACCAGAAGACGTGGGTGATGCCGCCGGTCAGGACGCTCGTCTGATTCTGCGGATCGTACTGCGCCAACTTGAACGGTTGCGCCGGGAGGCCGGAGAGATTGGTGATCTGGCCGGGGCCGGGGCCGAATACCTCCGTCAAGGATAGAATCGTCGATTCCGTTTGTGATAGCGGTCGAACCCTAAGCCGGGGTTAAGTCCAACCTAAGGATCGGTAGAGATCGCGGGCGGAACCTGCGGGTCGCGAGTTTCCTGGTCGGTCGCTGGGCGGCGTAAGCGAGCCGGCCGGCAGGTCTCTCGGGAATTACCCCGTACGAACTCGTACGACGAAACGGGAGCTCGGGGAAGACCGGGCTGAGAGGGCGATGGAGATCTCGCCGACCGTAGGAACCTGATCCGGGTAATGCCGGCGGAGGGAGCGGAAAAGACGACGCAAGCGCCGCTCCTTCCCGAGGAGCGGCGCTTGCGTCGAGGTGACGTGCATGACGATGATGGCAGGATCGGCCGTAGCGGATACGACCAGCTTTCCGAACTCGAGAAAGATCTACGTGCAGGGCTCGCATCCCTCGATCCGCGTCCCGATGCGAGAGATACGGCTGAGCAACGGCGAGCGGCACGTCGTCTACGATACGAGCGGTCCCTATACGGACCCCGACGTTGCGATCGACGTCACGCGCGGGATCCCGCCGTTGCGGGCTGCATGGATCGAGGCGCGCAACGACACCGAGGAGCTCGAACGTCCCTCCTCGGTCTATCGGTTGGCGCGCGAGGCGATGCCGGAGCTCGAGAGCGTACGGTTCAAAGCGTCGCGCAAGCCGCGCCGCGCCAAGCCCGGCAAAAACGTGACGCAGATGCATTACGCGCGGCGCGGCGAGATTACGCCCGAGATGGAGTTCATCGCGCTGCGTGAGGGCTGCGATCCCGAGCTCGTGCGCAGCGAGGTCGCGCGCGGGCGCGCGATCATTCCCTCGAACATCAATCATCCCGAGAGCGAGCCGATGATCATCGGTCGTCGTTTCTTGGTGAAGATCAACGCCAACATCGGGAACTCGGCCGTCGCCTCGACGATCGAAGAAGAAGTCGAGAAGATGACCTGGGCGATACGCTGGGGCGCCGACACGGTGATGGATCTTTCGACCGGGAAGAACATCCACGAGACGCGCGAGTGGATCTTGCGCAACTCGCCCGTCCCGATCGGGACGGTCCCGATTTATCAAGCGCTCGAGAAAGTCGGCGGTAAAGCGGAGGAGCTGACCTGGGAGATCTTTCGTGATACGCTGATCGAGCAGGCGGAGCAGGGCGTCGACTATTTTACGATTCACGCCGGCGTCTTGCTGCGGTACGTGCCGCTGACCGCCAACCGCGTGACCGGGATCGTTTCGCGGGGCGGCTCGATCATGGCCAAGTGGTGCCTGGCGCATCACAAAGAGAACTTCCTGTATACGCACTTCGAGGAGATCTGCGAGATCATGAAGGCGTACGACGTCGCCTTCTCGCTCGGCGACGGGCTGCGGCCGGGCTCGACGGCCGATGCGAACGACGCCGCGCAGTTCGGCGAGCTCGAGACGCTGGGCGAGCTGACGCAGATCGCGTGGAAACACGACGTGCAGACGATGATCGAAGGTCCCGGTCACGTCCCGATGCACCTCATCAAAGAGAATATGGACAAGCAGCTCGAGGTGTGTCGGGAAGCGCCGTTCTATACGTTGGGGCCGCTCGTCACCGATATCGCGCCCGGCTACGATCACATCACGAGCGCGATCGGTGCGGCGATGATCGGCTGGTACGGGACCGCGATGCTCTGTTACGTCACGCCAAAAGAGCACCTCGGCCTCCCGAACAAGCAGGACGTGAAAGACGGCGTCATCGCGTACAAGATCGCGGCGCATGCCGCCGACGTCGCGAAGGGCCATCCGGGCGCGCGTCACTGGGATGACGTCCTCTCGAAAGCCCGCTTCGAGTTCCGCTGGGAGGATCAGTTCAATCTTGCGCTCGATCCGCTCACGGCTCGTGAGTACCACGACGAGACGCTCCCCGCTCAGGGCGCGAAGCTCGCGCACTTCTGCTCGATGTGCGGTCCGCACTTCTGCTCGATGAAGATCACGCAAGAAGTGCGGGACTACGCGGAGCAAGGGATGGCTCAGAAGTCCGCCGAGTTCGCTGCCGCGGGCGGCGAACTGTATGTGAAGCAGCCGTAGACTCGAGCGGCGGCGTCGAGCCTGAGCGGGGCCGCTGAGGGTACAGCCCGAAGGGCCAGGGCCGTGCGACTTCACGTCTTGGGTCTCTTCCTCGTTCTCGCGGGGACGATCGCCGCGTGCTCGGGGAATATCGGCGGCGGGTCGAGCGCCGTGCCGGGGGCGGGCGTGCCGGGTCAAGTCGGACCGCTCGCCTCCGCCGTCGCGCTCCCCAGCGGGACGCCCTCGAGCGCGAGCGGGACCGTCAACGTCGCGCCCAGCGCAGGCCCGCAAACGTTGCCGAACGTCGGCGGCTATACCGCGAGCATCGCCTTTCCCCAAACGACTGCGTCGCCGACGACGATGGACGCCGTCAGCTCGCTGAATCTTCCGCAGAACGTCCCTGCTCCGTTCGATCTCTCGGCGGGGAAGAGGCGAGGTTTCCTCGGGATCGGGAAGGGTCGGAAAGGGCCCGCATCCCCCTACAAAGCGCTGCTCTATATCTCGCTCGTCCCGGCCAAGACGGTGACGTTCGATCATCTGCCGCAACTGGTTTTCGGCATCCCGCAAGGCGTCGTCGCCTCGCTCGGCGACAAGTGGGACGTCGGCTTGGGCTTTTACGATCCCGACGACAAATCGAAAAAGTTCAAGCTCGCGATCGCGGATCGCATCGCGGTGTCGACGCCCCCGACGCCGATCTCGTCGGCATCCGCGACGCCGGCCCCGACACCGAGCGCGAGTCCGGCGCCGAATCCGTCGGGTTCGCGTCCCGGGTCGAGCACCCCGACGCCGGTTCCGACGCCGACGATCGCGCTCGTCGCGGTCGGATTCGCCGGTCCGGCGATCCCGCTCACGATGCAAGCGAACAAGGTGTACGTCTTCGTCTTGTACGGTATCGTCGCACCGGCGCCGCGTGCTAGCTCCGGCGGCTCGGCTGCACCGAGCCCCTCGAACGCCTCGGCGAGCCCGGCGGCGGCGACGGTCGGCCCGAGCCCGAGCGGGACGAGCGTTCCCGGCGCTGCAGCCTCCGCGACGCCCGCACCGTCGCGAACCTAAGGGGTTTCGCTAGTCCGAGCTCGGCCGCTCGATGATCGCGCCGTCGTCGCCCGGGAGCAACATGGGGACGTCGAGCGTCGGGACTTCGAATCGACTTTGCAGATCGGCGGGCACATCCGCGCTCGCGGTCGTCGTCCCCGTCGAATCGGGGAGCGGAGCGGTAAGGGTGTAACGACCGTCGAGTTGATGGACGAAGTGCAGGACGCGTTTTACGTAGACCTGCGTCTCATGGTAGGGCGGGATCCCTTTATACTTGATGACCGCGTTCGGGCCGGCATTGTACGCACCGATCGCCAGCTGGAGCCCGTGCGGCGCCGAACCGAAACGCTCCAGGAGGCGATGGAGATATTCCGAGGTCCCGCGCAGGTTTTGATGCGCCGACCGCGGATCGACGCCGAGCGATTTGGCGGTAGGGGGCATCAACTGTCCCAGACCCGTCGCACCGCGATACGAGACCGCTTGGGCCTTCCAGTGAGACTCGACGGTCACGATCGCGGCGAGTAGTCGCGGATCGATGTGCGTCCGGATCGCGTCGTCGATCAATTCTCTCGCGTAATCGAGACACTGCGAGAGAGCAAGCTTGGGGTTGATACGCCGCACCAACTGCGCATAGGCGTTGACGATCCCTTGAGTGAAGCCGACGGTACCGTCGTCGGCAAGCGCAACGACCGGAAGGGCGAAGATGCAGCTGAACGCAAGCGCGGCGACGAAAATCTGAAAGTGTCGTCGTGGCATTGCGGCCGCACATTCGCCGCCGTCGACGATGATCATCCTTCGTGCGGCGATGAAATTTTTGTAAAGTTTTGATTCGATAGCTGCGCGTCCCCAAGCTGCGTTTTGGGGACCCGGGGGAGGGCCGACGAGGTCGTCACGCCATCGCCGGTTCTTTGATCGTTTGCGCGACTTTGTCGGGGACGATCTCAAAGCGCTCGTGGCGCCAGGTGAAGGTCCCGAGCCCTTGCGAGGCCGTGCGTAGCTCCGTGATGTAGCGGCCCAGCTCGACTTGCGGGACGAGGGCGATGATTTTTTCGTAACCGGGCCGCTGCTCGTCGGCCTCGTAAGAGAGGATCTGGCCTCGCTTCGCGGTGAGCTGCGAGACGATCGTGGAAGCATAGGCGCTGGGGACTTGGATCTCCAGCCGGACGATCGGCTCGAGGATGACCGGATTGCACTTCGGCAGACCATCGCGAATCGCCATCGCCGCCGCAGTTTTGAACGACGCTTCGCTCGAATCGACGGCATGGTAGGCGCCGTCGAAGAGCGTGACGTGAAGGTCGACGACCGGAAAACCGGCTTTCGGACCGTGTAAGAGCGCCTCGCGGACCCCTTTCTCGACGGCCGGGATGAATTGTTTGGGGACGACCCCGCCGACGATCTGCTCGTCGAAGGTGATCCCGTGTCCGCGCGGGCGCGGCTCGATGCGCAGCCAGACGTCGCCGAATTGGCCGTGACCGCCGGTTTGGTGCTTATAGCGCGCATGGATCTCGGTCGAGCTCGTGATCGTCTCGCGATACGGGATCGTCGGTTGCGCCGTCTCGAGGGCCAGGTGATACTTGCGCGAGAGCCGTTCGGTCGCGGTCTTGACGTGGATCTCGCCGTTGCCGAGGAGCTGCAGCTCGTTGGTGAATTCGGCGCGGGCGACGCGCAGCGACGGATCCTCGTCGATGATCCGGGCCAGCATCTGCGAGAGCTTCGCCTCGTCGAGCTTTTCTTTCGGACGAATCGCGAGCGCGAAAAGCGGCTCGGCCGGTTCGATCATCGGCATCGTCACGTTCGCATTCGGCGACGTCAGCGTGTCGCCGGTGGCGACGCCTTCCATGCGTCCCAGCGCGACGATGCTCCCCGCGATCGCGCTCTTGACGGCGTCTTGGCGCTTCCCCTGGAGGCGGAAAAGCCCGCTGGGCCGGACGGCGACGCCGCCGCGCGAAGCGTCGACGAGCGGCGTGTCCGCCGTGATGGTCCCGCTGAAGACGCGGACCACGGAGAGCTTTCCGGACTGAGGATGGACGAACGTTTTGCAGACTTGTGCAACGACGGGACCGTGCGGATCCGGCGCGACGAGTCGTCCGGCCGAGTCGTGACGCGGCTCGGCTTCGGGCGAAGGGAATTCACGCTCGATCGTTTCGAGTAAAGCGCGGATCCCGGCGCCCGTGAGACCCGAGGCCGCCAGGACCGGAATGATCCGATCGTGCGAGCAGTCCTCGCACAGATCTCTGCGGATCTCCTCTCGCGACGGTTCGATCCCGTCGAGCAGCTCTTCGAGGAGGTGATCGTCGAAATCACCGAGCGCTTCGAGGAGTTTCGTACGCTGCTCGGAGACGATCGGTTGCAAATCCGCCGGGATTTCGGTCTCGTCCTGCTCGCATTCGTTGCAAAGATACGCTTTGTTCTCGGCGAGATCGACGAACCCGCGGTAGGTCTCGCCGGCGCCGATCGGGATCTGCTGCGCGACCACGTGCATCCCGTACGCTTGTTGCAGCGCGGCCAGCGTCCCGAGGAAATCGGCACCGGGCCGGTCCATCTTGTTGACGAGGAAGAGATGGGGAAGCTTGTGCGCCTCGATGAAGTCGACCAGCGATTGCGTCTGCCCGATACGCCCCGGGTCGGGCTCGATGACGATGAGGGCGGCGTCGGCGGCGAGCAACGCGATTTTGGTCTCTTCGAAGAAATCGATAAAGCCCGGGCAATCGATGAGGTTGAGATCGACGGCACCGCACGCAGCGTATGCAAAGCCGACGCAGGTCGATTGCAAGTGCTCGATACATTCGGGTTCGAAATCGGTGGTCGTCGTACCGTCGGCGACGGAGCCCCGCCGGGAGATCGCTCCGCATGTCGCGAGGATCGTCTCGACCAGCGTAGTCTTGCCGGAATGATGGGTGCCGACGACTGCGATGTTCCTGAGGCGTGAAATGTCTTCCACTCCAGCCCTCCTCATTGACGTAGGTTCGGCGCACGCGCGATAGAGCGGTCGTCTACGGTTCCATGCCAGGCCCGCGCTCTCCCCGTCCGGTTCGCCGCTCGCCAGCGCCGCGACCAGATGACGAACTCGTTGACCGGCATGGGGCGGGCGATATGGAAGCCCTGGGCGATGTGCACCCCGCATTCATAGAGCCAGCTCATCTGCGCGGGCTGCTCGACACCCTCGGCCAGGACCAGCCTGTCCGTCTTCTTCGCAAAGTGGACGACCGTTTCGATGATCGCCTGGTCGTTGTGCGAGTTCGGGATGCCGTCGACGAACGATTTGTCGATCTTGACGACGTCGGGGTTCAACGACGACAAGTAGGCGAGCGATGAATATCCGGTTCCGAAGTCGTCGAGCGCGATGGTAAAGCCGCGCTCATGCAAGCTGCCGACCGTCTCGAGCGTCAGCTTTGGATCGCGCATCGCCATCGATTCGGTGATCTCGAAGCCGAGGTTCCGCGACGGTACGTTTCGCGCGGTGACGATCTCGACCAGATGTTCCAGGAGTGCCGGATCGTTCAGCTGTCCGGCGGAAAGATTGACGTAGAGCCGGAGGTCGCCGATCTCTGCGGTCAACGGGACGATCGCCTCGCAAGCCCGTTCGAGCGTCCAGGCGCCTATCCGGCGGATCAAATTCGATTCCTCGGCGTAGGGTATGAATTCGGCGGGTGCGATGAGGCCGCGCGTCGGGTGCCGCCAGCGGATCAGCGATTCAGCGCCGACGACGGCGCCGCTGTGCAGATCGATCTCCGGCTGGAAATAGAGGACGAACTGACCGTTCGCGAGCGCCTCATGCAGCTCGCCCTGCAGTGAACGGCGCTTCTCGAGGCGTTGCGCGATCGCAGGGTCGAAGAGGCGAAACGAGCCGCGTTCTTCCCGTTTCCCCTCGTACAATGCGGCGTCGGCGCGCGGCAGGAGTTCGTCGGGATGGTCCGCGTGGTCGGGATAAACGGCACCGCCGATCGTCGTTCCGACCTGCAAGAGCATCCCGGCGGCGGAGACCGGACTCTCGAAGAGCGCCAAGAGCTCCTGCGCACGCCGCGTCGCCGCTTCGACCCCGTCGACGCCGAGCGAGACCGCGAATTCGTCCCCACCCAGCCGCGAGACCATCTCGCCGTGTTTGAGCGCCCGCCGAAGGCGTTGAGCGATCGCGACGATGACTGCGTCGCCGACGGGATGCCCGAGGGTATCGTTGATCACTTGAAAATTATCGAGGTCGAGCTGCAAGACCGCGAACTTCCGGCCGCCTCCGACTTCGGCCGCCCGTGCGAGCGCACGCCGAAAAGTCGTGCGGTTGGGCAAGCCGGTGAGATCGTCACGCTCCGCTTGCCACCGCAGTTGGGCGGTCCGCTTGCGCTCCTTGAGGAGCATCGTCACGATCGAGGCGACCAGCTCGACGAACGCGTTATCCTCTTCCGTGAAGGGCGACTGCGCCAGGAGTTTGCGCGAAGCGAAGAAGAGGCAAAAGTGGTCGCGATCGACGTTGAACGAGAGCCCGATTGCGCTCCGTAACGAGACCTCGCGTACCTGAGCGATCGTGACGGCTTGCGGGTCCGCCCAAAGATCGTTCCAGGCCGAGACGGCGCCTTGTTCGAGCATCAGTGAGACGATCGAATTCGCGAGGGGCGTCTTTTCGCCGATCCTCCCCATCTTATGAGCGAATTGCTTCTCGAAGTGTTCGTCGCCGAGCGAGAGCGTCTCGACGAACGCCTCGTTGAGCCGGGTCAGCGCTCCCAGGAAGTTCGCGCTCTCGCGTAAGGAGTGCGCCCCGGCGTTGAGCAGCGCGGCGATCCGCTCATCGTTGTTGAGCTCGCCCTCGACCGCCGCTCTGTAGAGCGTCTCCAAGCGCCGGAGGTAGCGGGTCGATCGTGATTCGGATGCCTCCAGCCGTTCCCGCGTCGCGCTGATGTCGCTTGCGAGTCGGCTGCGGGCGCGGGAGAGGGTGAGCAGGTTACGGATCCGCTCGAGCGTCTCGTCCGGGTCGCCGCCGGTGCCGGCCTCGATCGCGCCCAAGAAGATCGCCCGGCGGCACGCGTCCGCGTCGTCCGGTGAGACGAAGAGCTTGGGGATGGCGGCGAGCTCGGGGGCGCCTCGTGCGCGGCGCAAGAACTCAAGCCCGACGTGCGCCGGGCGCACGTCGATCACGACGATGAGCTCGGGCTGGTTGGGAATCGCCCACCGTAGGGCGTCCTCGACGCGTTCGAAGGGGATCGGCGCGCAGTCTCGCACCTTCCCCAGGAGCCGGACGAACGACGCGCGTCGTGCCTCGTCGTCGGCGAGGATCAGCGCACGTCCGGCGGCTCCGGCGACAGATGACGAGACATCCAAGGTCTCCTCATTCTATCTTCGTAGGATGAAGACCGCAATCACCCGCTCTAATGAAAGATCATATCGCTCGCGGAGACGGGCTTGTCCAGGACGTTGTTCTTGAACGCGATATCGAGCGGCGGCTGGACGATCGCCGGGGTCAACGTCGTCGCGTAGGTCGAACGCGTCATCGTACGGGCCGCTTGCGGCGGGATCTTCGAGTATTTCTCGAGGATCGCGGCCGAGGCGGCCTGGTTGCCGTTCGCCCAACGCCCGGCCTCGTAGATCGCGTTCTGGAATTTCTTGATCAGATCAGGATGCGCTTGGGCGAACGAGCGGGTCGTAAACCAGGCCCCGATAAGAAATTGCGGCGCGATCGCGGAAAAGACCGGGGCGAAGACGCGGACGTCGCCTCGCTCCTTGGCGGCGGTCAATGAGGGTTCCGAGATCACCGCGCCCGCGACCGTGCCGCGGACGAGCGCAGGCCCCATCTCGGCGAACGGGATCTCGACGAATTGGATCTTCGAGGTATCCGCGCCGTTTTGAGAGAGCCACGCGACCGCCCCGAGCTGGGTCAGATCCTTGAGGCCCGAGACGGCGATCGTCTTGCCCTCGAAATCCTTGGCAGCTTTGATCGGCGAGTCTTTGGCGACGCAGAGGACCGTCGTCGGCGCCTTCGCCGAGTACATGCCGCCGCCGGCGATCAGCGTAAAGGGGGCGTTATGAGCAAAGGCGTTGGCGAGTCCGACGGGATTGGAGATGCCGACGTCCGCCGCGCCTCCGGCGACCGCCGACGTGACCGCCGCGCCGTTGGCGAAGGTCTGCAGTACGACGTTGAGCCCCGCTTTCTTGAAAAAGCCCATGTCTTGCGCATAGTACGCTTCGGCAAACGTGTCGTTGGCGGTCGCGGCGACTCGCAGCGTCGGGAGCGTCTGCGGCCCGGCCGCCGTCGGGGCGGCGAGTGGGAGCAGCGCGAGAGCGATCGCTAGGCTCGCGAAGCGGTACGAACGACGAAGCTGCATTTTTGGATACCTCCGCGGGAGTGTACTACGCGAAGGATTTTCTTCCGGCCTTCGCAAGAACGCGAAAGCATGCGCATCCTCACCCTGTTATTCGGATTCGCCCTGATCTGCACGGTCGGCGCGCGGGCTGCTTCCGGGCCCGACGACGAGCTGATCGCCGCTGCGAAGAAAGAGGGAACCGTCGTCTTGTACGGTTCGATGACCCTCCCGCAGATGACGGCGCTGGCCGAGCGCTTTCGGGCGCGCTATGGGATCGCGGTCCGGACGCTGCGCATGGAGAGCCAAGAGCTGCCGGCGCGGATGATCACCGAGGAGCGCAGCGGCCGGTACGAGGCCGATGTCGTCGATGAGCCGGGTTTTCAGACCGATCAGCTCAAGCGGCAAGGGATGCTCGTGCAATATCGGCCGCCGGAAAACGCCGCGTTGATCAAAGGGACGGTCGATCCCGACGGCTACTGGACGAGCATTTTCCTCAATACCGAAGCGATCGCCTATAATCCGAAAAAGCTGCAAGAGTTCGGGCTGAAACCGCCGACGGGCTGGTGGGATTTCACGAAGCCGCAATGGCGTGGCCGGTTCGGGATCTTCGTCGGCTCCTATGAATGGTATGCCGCGATGAAGCGCAAGTACGGTGAACGGGGCGGGAACGACCTGATGAAGGCGCTGGCGGCGAACCAACCCCGCCTGCTCAATACCCACGCGGTCGGCGTGACGATGGTCGCCGCCGGCGACCTCGCCGGGGTCCCGAACATTTACGCGTATCAAGCCGAGCAGGAACGGCGCAAGGGCGGGGCGATCGCGATCGTCAATCCCGATCCGACGATCGTCGAGTTGCACTGCGTCGGGATCGTGAAGAATGCGCCGCATCCCAATGCGGCGCGCCTGCTCGAGCGCTGGATGCTTTCGAAGGAGACGCAAGACTGGATCGCGAGCTTGAACGGGCTCGGACGAATCGCCGCGCGAAAGGACGCCGATAACGACCCGATGATCTGGAACAACCGCATCAAATACATGATCAGTGATCCCGCGATGAGCGTGAATTACGCGCAGGACGCCGCCGCGTTCAACGCGATCTTCGGGATCCCCGGATGAGCCTGCGGGTCGCGGTCGACACGGGCGGGACGTTCACCGACTTCGTCGTCCTCGACGAGCGGACCGGATCGCTCGAGGTGTTCAAAGTCCCCTCGACGCGGGGCTCCGAGGCCGATGGGATCATCAACGGCCTGGAGCGCTATTTGCGCGAGCGCAACCGTCCGGCGAGCGACATCGGCTTCTTTTCGCACGGGACGACCGTCGGGACCAACGCGATCCTCGAAGAAAAAGGTGCGAAGACCGGCTTGCTCGTGACCGAAGGGTTCCGCGGGATCTACGAGGTCGGCGAGCAGAGCCGTCCCTATGGGGCGACGACGTACGACCTGTTTTATCAGAAGCCGCCGCCGCTGGTCCGGCCGCGTTACACCGCCGAGATTGGGGAACGGGTGCTGTTCGACGGGAGCGTCCTGCGCCCGCTCGACGAGGAGAGCGTGCGCGCCGCGGCCCGCAAGTTTCGCGCGCACGAGATCCAGTCGGTCGCGGTCTGCCTCCTCTTTGCGTTTCGCAATCCCGCGCATGAGCGGCGCATCGCCGAGATCTTCGCCGAAGAGGCGCCGAATTGCAACATCTCGCTCTCGAGCGAGGTGATCCCGCAGATCAGGGAATATTTCCGCCTCTCGACGACGCTGGTCAACGCGTATTTGAATCCGCTGCTCGAAGGCTACGTCGAGGCGCTCGACGACCGGTTGAAAGAACTCGGTTGCACGACCGATCAGCGCTATATCATGCGCAGCAACGGGGGCGTTGCGACGTTCGAAACCGCGGCGCGCCGCAGCGTCCAGACGATCCTGAGCGGCCCGGCCGCGGGCGTCGTGGCCGCCGAGAAACTCGCCGCGCAGATGCCCGGCTACCGCAACGTCGTGACGTTCGATATGGGCGGGACGAGCACGGACGTCGCGCTGATCGAGAACGGCTCGCCGGCGCGGCGCAACGGCGGAAAGGTCCACGATCGTTACGTCCTCGTCCCGATGCTCGACATCCACACGGTTGCGGCCGGAGGCGGGACGCTCGCCTACGTCGATTCGTCGGGCGTCCTCCAAGTCGGGCCGCAGAGCGCCGGCGCGATCCCGGGACCGGTGGCCTACGGGCGCGGCGGGACGCAGCCGACCGTCACCGACGCGAACTTGGTGCTCGGCTACCTGAGCAGCGGGAAGGCGCTGGCCGGCGGGACGCTCTCGCTCGACAGGGAGGCGGCCGAACGCGCGATCCGCGAGAAGATCGCCGAACCGCTCGGGCTTTCGACGATCGACGCGGCCCGCGGGATCGTCGAGATCGTCAACGTGAAGATGCAGGAAGCGATCAAGGTCGTCTCGTCCAATCGCGGCTACGATCTGCGCGACTTCCATCTCCTTGCCTTCGGCGGGGCCGGCCCGCTCCACGCCGGGATGATGGCGGAAGAGCTCGGGATGAAGGGGGTCCTCGTCCCGCCCTTTCCGGGGGTGACGAGCGCGCTCGGCCTGCTGCTCTCCGACGTACGGCACGACTATGTCGTCTCCGATCTGAAAGCACTCGAAGCGCTCGACGTTCGGAGCGTCAACGAGGTCTTCGAAGGGATGCGCAAGCGCGCCGAGGACGAGCTTTTGCGTGAGGGCTTCCGGCACGATCAACTCGTCTACGAGTACGATCTCGATCTGCGCTACGTCGGCCAGGGCTATGAGCTGACGGTGCGCGTCGAGCGCGTCCCGCTCCAAGCGGGCGATCTGAGCAAGATCCGCTCCGATTTCGATGCACAGCATCTCGCGCTCACCGGGCACTCGGCGCCCGACGCAGGCGTCGAGGTCGTGAACTATCGCGTAACGGGCGTCGCGATCGTCCCGAAGGCGACGCTCGCCTCGCCGTTTACCGCGCAGGGGACGCTCGACGACGCCTTCCGTGGTTATCGCGACGCCTACTTCGGCTCGGCGACGCCGGTTCGGACGCGTCTCTACGATCGCGCGCACCTTCCCGAAGGTGCGCAGATCGACGGCCCGGCGATCCTCCTGCAAGCCGACTCGACGACGGTCGTCCCGCCCGGTCAGCGGGCTCGCGTCATCGAGCTCGGACTGCTCGAGATCGTGCGGCACTGAGGCCTCGCATGGACCCGATCACCTTCCAGGTCATCGTGAGCCGGCTCTCGGGGATCGTCAAGGAGATGCAAGACAGCATCTTCCGAACCGGCTATTCGACGATCATCCGCGAGTCGCAGGACGCCAGCTGCATGCTGATGGACGCGAACGGCGACGTGGTCGGCGAACACGTCGTCCTCCCCCTGCACATCGCGTGCTTGCCGCAGTGCGTCCGCAACATTCGGGCGACGTTCGGCGACGATATCCATCCCGGCGACGCCTTCATCACCAACCACCCCTATCTCGGCGGTGTCCCGCATTCGATGGACATGGCGGTGATCACGCCGTTCTTCCACGACGGGCGCCTGATCGCGTTTTGCGGGAGCATCGCGCACAAAAGCGATCTCGGCGGCGTCGTCCCGGGGACGGGTTACGGGAACGCCCGTGAGATCTTTCAGGAAGGGATCCAGTATCCGCCGGTTCGCTTCATCAGCCGAGGGGTGATCGAATCGGATATCGAGGCGATCCTGCGCGCGAACTCGCGGACGCCGGACCTCGTCCTCGGCGATATCCGGGGACAAGTCGGCGTGGCTCGCCTCGGCGAGAAGCGGCTGGCCGAGCTGATCGAGCGTTACGGCCTCGAGCCGACGCTCGAGACGTTCGCGATGCAGCAGCGGGTCACCGAAGAGCGGATCCGCACGACCTTGCGTTCTTGGCCGGACGGCGCCTTCGAAGCCGAATCGTGGGTCGACACCGACGGAATCGTCCTCGACAAGCGCGTCCGCTACCATATTCGGGTCGAGAAATACGGCGACTCGATCCTCTTCGATTCGAGCGGCTGCGACGACCAAACTCAGGGTCCCGTCAACATCGTTCCGTCGCTCGCGCTCGGCTGTTATTATTTCGCGCTGATAGCGATGGTCGATCCGACTCTGCCGAACAACGGCGGCGTCGCGCGCGTCGTCCAAACGAAGTTTCGCAAGGGCTCAGTCCTCGACCCCTATTTCCCGGCGCCGACGAACACGTATATGGCGGCGGCGACCGCGATCACCGAAGCCTCGCTGCAGGCACTGAGCGGTTTCGTGCCCCACAAGCGGATGGCGGGGAACGGCGGGGTCGGCGGGATCACGATCAGCGGGACGACTCCGGAGGGGAAGCCGTTCGTCCAGTACGAGTCGGTCGGCTCGGCGTACGGGGCGCATGCGGGCGGCGACGGGCAATCGGCGGTCACGGTCCTCCTGTCGAACGCGCGCATCGCGCCGGTCGAGGTCCTCGAGAGCGAATTTCCGACGCGCTTGGTCCGCTTCGAGCTGATCCAGGATTCCGGCGGCCCGGGGATGTACCGCGGCGGACTCGTCCAGCGACGGGAATACGAGATCCTCACCGACGATGCGCAGCTGACGCTGCGCGGCGGACGTCACGAAGTCCCGGCCTTCGGGCTCGAGGGTGGGAAGCCGGGACGGCTCGGAAGTTGCATCCTCAACCCCGGAACCGAAGGCGAGCGTCGGATGCCCAGCCGTTTCAGCGGACTGCGCTTGCGGCGCGGCGATCGCGTCTTGCTCGAACGTGCAGGCGGCGGGGGATTCGGCGACCCGCGCCGGCGGGCGTTCGAGCATCTCGTCGACGACGTGATCGACGGGTATGTCAGCCGTGAGGCGGCGATCCGCGATTACGGCGTCGACCCGCGCCGTTTGGATGAAGCGCTCGAGCTCTTGGGCTGGAAACCCGCGGCGGTCCCTTAACGATCGCGTAGCGCGAGTGCCAACTCGCGCGCCGTCGCTTTGAGCTCGGCGAGGATCTTCCGCACCGACGCCGCGTCGTTGCGGAAGGCCGGGCCGTAGACGCCGAGCGCCGCGTCGGCCGTCTCCTGCCCGGTGAGGACGGGGACGTAGATCGCGATCGCGCCGGGGATCACCTCGCCGCGCGAGATCGCATATCCCGCGGCCCGAATCCGACGCAGCGCGAGATGGTCGCGCGCCTGCGCCCAATCCGCCGAAAAGGCACGCAAGACGTGGCCCGACGATCCGCGCCCGAGCGCATAGCGTACGTTCTCGCCGACGGTCATCCGAATCGACTGAGGGCTCTGCGCCTCGACGACGCAGTAGCGCTCGTCCCCGTCGCGCACTTGCAGTCCGGCCGTCTCGCGCGTCGCGTCGCGCAGCCGTTCGACGAAGGGGCGGGCGATCGTTGCAAGCGAGGTCTGGCGCCCGTAGACTTCGGCGAGCCCACCGACGCGCTCCCCGAGACGATAACGGCGCGTACGCGGGTCGAAAGCGAGATACTCCTGCGCCACGAGCGTGCGCAGGAGGCGATGGACGCTGCTCTTCGCCAGGCCGAGCGAAGCGCTTATCTCGGTGAGATTGAGCGCTCGACGCCGGGCGGAAAAACAGTCGAAGATACGACAGACGTGAACCGCGGTCCCGACCGGTCTCATCGACGCTCCCTTCGCGGCATTGTTCGCCATGAGCTAATTATTAGCTTTTTCCTCGCTCTATTCGCCGTATTTCGCCTTGACCTGGCTGATTTTTCAGGCTACACTCAGCGCCGGCGCAAAGCTGCGCGAACGAGTGATTCGTTCGCTATTGCGCAAAAAATCGGGGAGGTCACGGGGTGAGGACGTCTTTCGCCGCGTTGGTGGCGGTGGTGCTGTCGCTGTCCGTCGGCCCGCGAGCGACCGCGGCCGGACCATACGAAATCACCGCGATCTTGCCGCTAACCGGCTTCGGCGCCTTCTTGGGGACGCGTGAAGCACAGGCGCTCGGCGTGCTCGAGAAGCTCGTCAATCGCGAGGGCGGGCTCAGAGGGGAACCGATCAAGTTCGTCGTCCTCGACGATCAATCGAGCCCGCAACTCTCCGTGCAATTGACGAATGCCGCCGTCGCGAAGCACGTCCCCGTGATCCTCGGTTCGTCGGTGGCGCCGATGTGTTTGGCGATGGCTCCGCTCGTCGAGAAGGCCGGACCGGTCGATTACTGTTTTTCGCCGGTCGTTCACCCGACGCCGGGCGGTTACGTCTTCTCTTCGAGTGCAGGGAGCGACGATATCGCCAAAGCGCTCGTCCGTTTCTTCCGCGAACGCGGCGCTGCGCGACTCGCGGTGATCACCTCGACCGATGCGAGCGGCCAGGACTTCGACAGGGAGTTCGACGCGGCGCTGCGGCTCGCCGAAAACCGCGGGGTCCAGGTCGTCGCCCGCGAGCATTTCAATCCGAACGACGTCAGCGTGAGTGCGCAAATGGCGCGTATCAAGGCCGCCGACCCGCAAGCCCTCATCACGTTCACGACGGGGACGCCGCTCGGGACCGTCTTGCGCAGCTTCCACGATTCGGGCCTGGAGATACCGCTCTCCGCCTCCGCAGGGAACATGATCTACGAGCAGATGGCGCAGTACAAGAGCTTCGCGCCAAAAGAACTCTATTTTGCCGCCACGCGCGGTATCGCGCCGGACCCGACGTTGCGCAGCGGGCCGATCAAGGAAGCGCAGACGGTCTATTTCGACGCCTTCAAGGCCGCCGGGCTCGTCCCCGACTTCGCGAGCTCGCTCGCGTGGGATCCTACCTTGATCGTGGTCGACGCGCTGCGCCGTCTGGGGACCGATGCGAGCGCGCAAGCGCTGCACCGCTACATCGAAGGGCTGCACGGCTGGACGGGGATCGACGGGGTCTACGATTTTCGCGACAATCCCCAGCGAGGGATCGGAGAGAATGCGATGATCGTCTATCGTTGGGATCCGTCCGCAAACCGTTTTCTCGTGGCGAGCAAACCGGGAGGTCGCGTACGGTGAGTCGCGACTACGATGCCTTGGTCGACGACGAACGCGGCCTCATCAGCCGTGAGATCTTCGTGAGCGAGGAGATCTACCGAGACGAGCTCGAGCATCTCTTCTCCCGGGCGTGGCTCTTCGTCGGACACGAAAGCTTGATCCCCAGGCCCAACGACTTCTTCGTCTCGAGGATGGGGACGGAGTCGGTGATCCTGTGCCGTGACCGGGCCGGGAAGATCCACGTCTTCCTCAACACGTGCCGGCATCGCGGGATGAAAGTCTGCCGCTACGATCGAGGGAACACGGCGCTCTTTACGTGTCCGTATCATGCCTGGAGCTACGCGACCGACGGGACGTTGGTCGGCGTCCCGATGTATGCCGACCTCTACGACGGCGTCCTCGACAAGGCGCAGTGGCCGCTCATCGAAGTTGCGCGGACGGCCGAATACAAAGGGACGATTTGGGCGACGTGGGACCCGAACGCACCGTCGTTCGACGAGTATTTGGGAGGGGCGCGCGAGCACCTCGACCTCGTCCTGGATGCACGAGACGGCCGCGAAGGCGGCTCGGAAGTCCTCGAGGGCGTGCAGAAGTGGATCGTCCCCTCGAATTGGAAGTTCGCGGCGGAGAACTTTTGCGGCGATACCTATCACAACGTCAGCCACCGCTCCGTCGACCTCGTGGGGATCGGCCCGAGCGCGCGTTCGGGAGTAAAAGGGCGCCGCGATCAATATTCGCCGGGGAGCCGGCACGTCTGGCTGACGTTTCCGCAAGGGCACGGCGTCCACAGCACCCTCTTGCCCGAAGACGATCGGTACGTCGAGGGTTTTCACGACAATCCCGTCGTCGAAGAATACTTTCGCCGCTGTTATGAAGAACGGCGGCGCCGGCTGGGGCCCCGTGCACGACTCGTCGGCTGGACGGGCAGCATCTTTCCGAACACCTCGTACCTCGCACATCAGCCGCGTGCGCTTTTCGTCTGGCATCCGCACGGACCGACGACGATGGAAGTCTGGCGCTTCTTCCTGGTCGATCGCGATGCGCCCGACGAAGTCAAAGATTTCCTGCGTCATTACTACATGCGGTACTCCGGACCGGCGGGGATGACGGAACAAGACGATATGGAGAACTGGAACTACGCGACGGCGGCGAGCGTGGGGACGATCGCCCGGCGCTATCCCTACAACTACCAGCAATCGATGCGGGCGACGAGGATCGACAATCCTCTCCCCGGTCGCGTGAGCACGCAGATCACCGAGCAGAACGCGCGCGGCTTCTATCGGCGCTGGGCGGATTACGTGAGCGGTCGCGATTGGGCGGCCTTGCTGGGGCGCTGATGTCGGTCGTCATCGTGACGGGCGGGACATGGGGGATCGGGAAAGCGATCAGCCTGGTGTTGGCTCGGGAAGGACATAGCGTCGTCGCGTTTGGGGTCGAGTCGCGTCAACCGACGAGCGTCGCCGAACGCGGCGGTGCGCTCCTGCGCGAAGAGGCGGCGCAGGCGGACCTCCCGATCGACGTCCTGGAAGCGGACGTTTCGGACGCCGCGGCCGTCGCGCGCGTCGTCGACCATACGCTCGCGCGATACGGGCGAATCGACGCGCTCGTCAACAACGCGGCGATCGGACCGCTTGGAACGATCCTCGATACGCCCGAGGAGTTGTGGGATCGGGTGATCGACGTGAACCTCAAAGGGATCTATCTCACCTGTAAGGCGGTCCTTCCGCATATGATCGGTAAGGGCGGCGGATCGATCGTCAACATCGGCTCCGGCGCCGGTTGGGGTAAGCCGAACATGTTCGCGTACGCGTCGAGTAAAGGCGGCGTCTTCGCGCTCTCCGCGGCACTCGCGTACGACTTCTTTCATGAGCGGATCCGCGTCAACGTCGTCGTCCCCGGCGGCGGCGGGATCCCGACCGGGATGAGCATCGGCCGCGTCGGCGGCGACATGGAACGCCTGACGCGCGATGCGCCGGGGACCGCGGCCGGTCGCCATGCGACCGGCGAAGACGTCGCGCACGTCGTCTCTTTTCTTCTCACCCCGCAAGCCCAGACGATCTCCGGGACGATCATCGACGTCGGCTGCTTCGCGCATCAAGGTGGGCCGATCCCCAAGCGGCCGACTATATCACCATGATGGATCTCCGGCATTTGGCCTTACGGGCCGAGATCGAAGACTTTCTCTATCGGGAGGCTGAGTTGCTCGACCAGCGCCGCTTCGAGGAGTGGCTCGAGCTCCTCTCCGAGGACCTCGTCTATTTCATGCCGTTGCGCCGCAACGTCCGATTCGGCGAACACGAAGCCTACGAGAATACGCGGGCGGGTCGGGACATCAGTTGGTTCGACGAGGATAAGTGGACGCTCGCAAAGCGGGTCGAGCAGCTGATGACCGGGGTCCACTGGGCCGAAGAACCGCTCTCCCGCGTCTCGCATCTCGTCAGCAACGTCCGGATCGTCGAGGCCCTCCCCTCGATCGCCGATCCGCAGGAGGTCGTCGCACGCTGCCGGTTTCTCGTCTATCAGAACCGCGTAGAGACCGAGACCTACCTCCTGGTCGGGAAGAGAACGGACCGCTTGCGCAAGGAGGACGGAACCTGGAAATTGGTTCGGCGGGAGATCCTGCTCGATCAGAACGTCCTCACCGCGAAGAATCTCACGGTTTTCCTCTGACGCTTCATGACGCTATGATTCCGATTCAGCACCTCGAACGCGGGACGAAAATCAAGCTCAAGAACGGACTGATCGCCGAGGTGACGGAGAATCCGAAGGACGGCGCATGGCTCTACGCGCGTATCTGCGACCCGGGGTCGGAGGAGAGGGCCGAAGAGATCGTCAACGCCGACGACGTCGTCGAGGTCTTGGATTAGCGGAGTTTGCGGCGCGGCGGCGCGAGATCGGCTGTACGCGAAGCCGTTAGGCGTGCAGCGCTTCGTACACGCGTTCCGCCGTGATCGGGAACGTGTATAACCGGACGCCGACCGCATCGTAGAGGGCGTTGGCGACCGCCGGTGCGAGGCCGCTGTTGCTGAGCTCACCCGCCATCTTCGCTCCGTAGGGTCCGTTCGCGACGCCGGCCTTGACGTGGATCGTCCGCAGCGGCGGGACATCGGCTTGGGTCGGGAGCTTGTACTCGCCCAGACTGAGCGCGACGAGCTTCCCGTCGACATCGGGAAGCTGTTCGAAGAACGCGCTCCCGAAACCGTAGACGAAGCCGCCCTCGATTTGCCCGCGGTGTGCGACCGGGTTGATGATCGCTCCCACTTCGACGGACAAAGTCGCATCGAGCAACCTGACCGCGCCGGTCTCGCGATCGACCTCGACCTCGACGGCGAACGCCGAGAAACTATAGTCGGCCGGATGATCGGCTCCGTGGTGTTCCCCGTTGTAGGCACCGTTCACCGTGACGGGGCCGCCGGCGCATAGTCGCGCCGCGATCGCCTCGAAGGGTTCGTCCGCGCTCTTCCGGGCGTTCTCGATCATGGGCCGCAGCTTCGCAACCGCGTCGAGCGTCGCCCGACCGACGATGTGGGTGACCCGGCTCGCGCCGGCGCCGGGATCGTTCGGGGCTTCGTCGGTCGCGCCGCGGCGAACCGAGATGCGCTCGGGGTCGATACCGAGCTCGGCCGCGAGGATACGGCGGATCACCGTCGCCGAACCGCTCCCTTGATCGGGGGTTCCGTAGAGGACGTCGATCCGGCCGCTCGGCAGGAGACGGACGTTGAGTGAGGTCTTCCCGCCGCCGGTGTGCCGGCACACGAAGGCGATCCCGCGGCCGCGTCCGGGCGGGCACGGCTTTCCCCAGTCCGTCTCCCGACGGAGCGCTTCGAGGACTTCGCGGCCTTTCGGCTCGCGCATCGGCTCGCCGGTCAGCGCGGTATCGCCGTCTTGCATCACGTTGCGCAGCCGCAGCTCGAGCGGATCGATCCCGAGCTCACGCGCGATGATGTCGACGTGGACCTCCCAGGCGAAGAACGTCTGAACGTCGGCCGGTGCGCGCATGTGTCCGGAAGGCGTCGTGTTCGTGTAGACGCTGCGTACGTCGAGCAAGACGTTGGGGACGCGATAGCCGACGGTTCCCCACCCGACTTGTCCCGGGATGAGATCGCGTCCCGGTTTCGTCGCGGCATAGGCGCCGCCGTTGTAAATCACCTCGCCGTGGTGGACCAGAAACTTCCCGTCTTTATCGACACCGGTCCGCAGGCGGATCTCGGCCGGATGGCGGCAATTCGTCCCCTGCAGTTCGTCGGCGTACGACATGACCGCTTTCACCGGCCGGCCGGTCGCTTTCGCCAAGAAGTAACAAGCGAACTCGTCGATCACGAGTCCCTTCCCGCCGAAGTCGCCGCCGATGTACGTCGGTTCGACGATGATCTTTTCGGTTGGGACGCCGCTGACGATCGACATCTGCTGACGCAGGCGGAACGGCGACTTGCAGGGCGAGTAGACCCGCACGATCCCGTCGGGTTCGACCTGCACGAGACATGCGCGGGGCTCGATGTAGCCGTGATGCTGGCGCGGCGTCGTGAAGGTGTGCTCGAAGACGCGATAGGCCGCGGCGAATAGGGGCTCGAGGTCGGTCGCGCCCTTTCGGTGCGTGACGTGTCCCTGTATGTTGGGATGCTCGACCGGCGGACGCTTCCCGCTCGCGAAGACATATGCGCTCGCGTCTTCGTGCAGGATCGGCGCGTCTTCGCGCAGCGCCTCGGAACCGACGAAGACGGCCGGCAGCTCCTCGTACTCGACGTCGATCAGGCGGGCCGCCGCTTCGGCCGCGTCCTTCGTCTCGGCTGCGACGGCGGCGACGCGCTCCCCGATGAAGCGGACCTTCTGATAGGCCAGGACGGGCCAGTCGTGGAGGTGACGACCGAAGCGGCGATCGCCGATCTCCGCCCCGGTCAGGACGGCGCGCACTCCCGGGTACGCTTTCGCGGCGCTCGTATCGATCGAAAGGATCCGCGCGTGGGGAAGGGGGCTGACGGCGAAGGCCGCCCACAGCATGTTCGGTTTGACGACGTCCGCGGTGTACTGCGCCTTTCCGCTGACTTTCTCGCGGCCCTCGACCCGGATCTCCGGATCGGCGAATATCTCGAGCGGCGTCTTCTCCCGTGGAATCGTGACGGTCATCGCGACCGGGATTTATGGCCGACGTCGGGAAGCTCCTGGCCGATTGCTGACTATCGTAAGTGTCCGGAGGTGGACGTGAAGATCGCACGCTTTGACGAAGGCCGCATCGGCGTCGTGAAGGACGACGAGATCTACGACGTGAGTGCGGCCTGCGGGGTCGATCCGAAGGAGTGGCCGCCGGTCGGTATCGTGCGCGTGATCGCCGACTGGGCTTCGCTGCGCCCGAAGATCGAAGCCGCCGTCGCCGGCGGGAGCGGCCGGCCGCTCTCGGCCGTGAAGCTGCAGACGCCGGATCCGTGGCCCAACAAGCTGCTAGCCCTTCCCAGCAACTTCCGGGACCATCACGAGGAGATGCGGGGACGCTCGTATGCGACGCCCGGCGGCGTGACCGCCGATGCGGCGGGCTTCTTCATGAAGGCGAACTCGTCGATGATCGGCGCCGGCGAAGCGATCGTGGTCCCAAGCGACAAGCCCGATCGCGAGTTCCACCACGAATGTGAGCTGGCGATCATCATCGGGAAGCGCGGGCGGCGCATCCCGGTCGACAAAGCACTCGACCACGTCTTCGGTTACGCCTGCTTGATCGACGTGACGATGCGAGGCAGGGAAGAGCGCGTTATGAGGAAGTCCTATGAAACGTTCTGTCCGGTCGGGCCGTGGATAACGACCGCCGACGAGGTCGGGGATCCTTTCGAGCTCGATATGCGGCTGTGGGTCAACGGCGAGCTCCGCCAGCATTCGCAACCCAAGCACATGATCGTCGGGATTCGGGAAGCGATCGCGATGTGCTCGGAGGTGACGACGCTCGAGCCGGGCGACATCATCGCGAGCGGGACGATGGCCGGCGTGGGGCCGCTCAAACCGGGCGACGAGGTCACGATCGAGATCGAGCGCGTCGGGAAAATGACCTTGCCGGTCGTCGGCGCGTAGCTGCAGGAATCTTGCCGGGCTGAGACCGATACGTGAGAACTCTTCCCGAATCCCGATGAGGTGATCGTTTGATCGACCTGCCGCTCCCGCCCCAACCCAAGCTGGAGGTTCGTGACGTTCAAGTCCGCTACGTCAACAAGCGTACCGGCGCGGAGACGGTCGCCTTGGACAAGACCTCGTTCTCGGTTGCGTCGGGCGAATTCGTCTGCATCGTCGGGCCGAGCGGCTGCGGCAAGACGACCCTCCTCAACTGCTTGGACGGCCTGCGGCCGGTGAGCGGCGGGCAGATCCTCGTCGACGGGCGTCCCGTCTGCGGTCCCGGCCCCGATCGCGCGATGGTCTTTCAAAGTCCGTCGCTCATGCCGTGGCGCAACGTCATCAAGAACGTCATGTACGGCTTGGAAGCGCAAGGCGTAGCGGCGGCCGAAGCGATGGAACGCGCGCGGAAGATGATCGAGCTCGTGGGGCTGGGGGGCTTCGAGAACTATCATCCCGGCGAGCTCTCGGGGGGGATGCAGCAGCGCGTGAATCTCGCCCGGGCGCTGGTCATCGAGCCCGAAGTCATCCTGCTCGACGAGCCGTTTGCCGCCTTGGACGCCCAGACCCGCGAGCTGATGCAAGCGGAGCTCTTACGCGTCTGGCGCGTCACCAAGAAGACGGCCGTCTTCATAACCCATCAGATCAGCGAAGCGGTATTCCTCGCAGATCGCGTCATCGTGCTCTCGTCGCGTCCCGGACGGGTGAAGGCGATCGTCGATATCGACATCCCCCGGCCGCGCACGCTCGAGATCAAGCACGATCCCCGTACGATCGAGCTCGAGCGGCAAGTCGAAGCGTTGATCGACAGCACCGTCACGGCGGAGCAGATCTTCGCGGCGGCGGGAGATTGAGATGAGTCTGATCCAGGCGAAGATCCCGGGCGTCGCCGCCCAAGAAGAGACCGCGCAGCCGCCGGCGCGCGGCAAGGTCGATCGGACCGAGCAGGTCCAGCGCACGATCCGGGCGATCGTCTCGCTGATCGTCGGCGTCCTGCTCTGGGAAGTGATCGCCCGATATCTCATCCATAACGACGCCTTCCTGGCCGCGCCGTCGGCCGTGGCGCGGCGCGGGTGGGAGATGCTGCTGAACGGACAGCTCCTCTCGAACACGTGGGTCAGCGCGCAGGAGCTGATCTACGGCTTCATCCTCGGCTCGGTCGCCGGGATCGCGATCGGTGCCGCGATGGCGACGTGGAAGAGCGTAAGCGACTTCCTCGAGCCCTGGATCGCCGGGCTCTACGCCGCGCCGATGATCGCGTTTGCGCCGGTCGTCATCATCTGGTTCGGCGTCGGCGTCACGTCGAAGGTCGCGGTCGTCTTCATGATGGTCGTCTTCCCGATGATCATCAATACGCAGGCCGGGCTCGAGTCGACCGATCGCCGCTTGTTGACCGTCGCTCGGTCGTTTTGCGCCACGCCGGCTCGGATCTTCCGAACTGTGTCGATCCCTTCCGCGGCGCCGTTCATCGTCGCCGGGATGCGGCTGGCGGTCGGTCGCGGACTCGTCGGGGTCGTCGTCGGCGAGCTGTTCGGGTCGCGCGCGGGGTTGGGAAATATCATCACAACGGCGAGCAGCGTCTTCGACATGCCGACCCTGTTCGTCGCGGTCGTGACCCTGGCGATCGGAGGCGTCGTGCTGACGTACCTCCTGCGGGCGCTCGAGACGCGGCTCGCCGCTTGGCGTGAGGTGGCATAAGACATGATCGAGACACCAACGAAGACGCCGATCAAGGTTCGCAAGATCGGACACGTCGTCTACGAGGTCAGCGACATCGAACGGTCGACCGCCTTCTGGACCGAGATCATGGGATTCTCGGTGAGCGATCGCAACGAGAGCGGGATGGTCTTCCTGCGCTCGGCAGCCGACCACCATTCGATCGCCCTCGTCCCGGCCCCCGGGAAGGTGAAGCCCGGGAAGGATGCGCTTCAGATCCACCATTGGGCGATGGAGGTCGACTCGGTCGAGACGCTCTTCGCAGCCCGCGATTTTCTTCGCGCTCGCGGGATCCCGATCTCCTATGAGGGGCGTAGAGGACCCGGCGGAAACATCGGGATCGAGTTTAGAGACCCCGACGGCTATCTCGTCGAGATCTACTGCGGGATGGATCAAATCGGCGAAGACGGCAAGTCGCGCCCCCCTGAACAGTGGAGACGCGCGACGACGCTCGAAGAGGCCGTGAACAACCCACTGCCTTGATCGCAGCAGCGGAGGCGACCGACCCGGTCACAGCGGAGATCATTCGCAATGCGCTGATCGCCATCACCGATGAGATGAAGACCAATCTCATGCGGACGGCGTATAATCCCATCATCTACGAGGCCCTCGATTACACCGTGGGCCTCTTTGATGCGCAAGGGAACACGATCTCGATCGGGCTGGGCCTGCCGATGTTCATACGCGGGTTGTCCGACGCGATCAAAGCGAAGCTGGCGTTCTACGGCGCGGACGGGATCGAGCCCGAAGATATCCTCCTCACCAACGACGCCTACATCATGGGCAGCCATCTCAATCACATGATCTTCACGCTGCCCATTTTTCATGACGGCGAGTTGGTCGCGTTCGCCTCGTCGATGGCGCATTGGCAGGACGTCGGCGGGACGCTCGGCGGGCAGACCCGCGACATCTATTCCGAAGGCCTGCAGCTTCCGATCGTCAAGATCTTCAAGCGCGGCGTCCAGGACCCGGAACTGACCGAGATCATCCGTTCCAACGTTCGGCTCCCTGAGCTCGCGATGGGAGATTTTCGGGCGCAAGTTGCAGCGATACGAACCGGACAGCGCCGCGCGAACGCGCTTTTCGAGCGCTACGGCAAAGACGCGGTCCTCGCCAGCATTCGCAACATTTACGATCAGAGCGAACGGCTGGCGCGGGCCGCGGTCAAAACGATCCCCGACGGAACCTACGAGGCCGAGTCGTTCATGGACGACGACGGCGTCGGGAGCGACCCCGTCCCGATCAAAGTGCGCGTCGTCGTCTCCGGCGAGACGATGACGATCGATTTGAGCGAGGTGAGCCGGCAAGTCGCGGGTTACTTCAACTCCGGTGCGACCGCCGGACGTTCGGCCGCCCAGGTCGCCTTCAAATGCCTGACGACTCCGCGGCTCTACCCGATCAACGACGGATCGTTCCGGCCGCTCAGCGTGATCCTCCCGCCCGGTCGCGTCGTCAGCGCGCTGAAGCCTGCCGCGATGCGTCAGTGGATGACGATCCCGATGACCGTCGTCGATACGATTTTCAAAGCGCTCGCGCCGGCGATCCCCGAGCGCGTGATCGCCGGGCATCACGCCGATTTGTGCTCGACCAACGTCTTCGGGACCGATCCGCGAAACGGGCGTTTTTACGTCGCCTCCGTCGGTTTGCCCGGCGGCGGTTGGGGAGCGAAGCACGACAGTGACGGGGTGAGCGCGACCGTCTGCATCAACGACGGCGATACGCACAATTCTCCGGTCGAAGCGACCGAAGTCAAGTTGCCGATCCTGATCGAGCGGTACGCGCTCCGACCGGATTCCGGCGGGGCGGGCCGTCATCGCGGCGGGTTGGGCGTCTCGCGGCGCATGCGCGCGCTCGCGCCGGTCAACGTCGTGACGCGGATGGAACGGACGAAATGCGCACCATGGGGCCTGCAGAAGGGTCTGGCCGGTCTGCCGAATCGGATCCGCATCGAACGCGCCGACGGGACCGCCGTCGACCCGCCCAACGGGAAGCTGCAGGCGACGTTGCTCGCGCCGCACGACGTCCTCGTCGTCGAAAGCGGAGGCGGCGGTGGGTTCGGCGATCCGCGCGAGCGGCCGCGCGATGCGGTGCGGTCGGATGTGCGCCGCGGTTACGTGACACGCGAGGCGGCGCTGCGCGATTACGGCATGACCGAGGAGGAATTGGGATGAGCGAAGTGCTGCTCTCGACCGAAGGAGGTGAGTCGCTCGAATCGATCGTAGCGCGTTTGGAGCGGCTTTCGTTCCTTCCCTACCATTTGCGCATTGCGATGATCCTGGGCGTGGGGACGTTCTTCGACGCGTTCGACTCGCTCGCGATCGCGGTTGCGTTGACCGTCATCGTCACGACGTTCAAGATCAACTTCGTCACGGCCGGTCTCTTGATCAGCGGAGGTTATCTCGGCCAGTTCATCGGTGCGCTCGCTTTCGGCTGGGCGGGCGAACGTTACGGGCGCAAGCCGGCGTTCGTCGCCGCGCTCGCCGTCTTCGGGTTGTTCTCGCTCCTCGCGGCGTACGCGTCGAACTTTCAAAATCTCCTCGCTATGCGGATCGTCCAGGGCTTGGGATTGGGCGCCGAAGTCCCGCTCGCCGGCGCGCTGTTCAACGAGTTCGTGCGCGGAGCGACGCGCGGAAAGGTGATCATCGTCTATGAGAGCGCGTTCGTGTGGGGTCTGTTCGCCTCGCCCTTGATCGGTCTCGCGCTCTTTTCGGGGCTGGGTCCCGAGCACGGCTGGCGCGCCGTTTTCCTCGTCGGAGCGATCCCGCTGCTCGTCGCGCTCGTCGCCTGGAAATATCTCCCGGAATCCCCACGCTGGCTCGCCTCGAAGGGCCGGCTCCGCGAAGCGACGGCGATCGTCGAGGAGATGGAGGCGCAAGCCCGCGAGCGCGGCGCGGAGCTCGCTCCGATGCCGGCGGTCCCGCCCGTCCCGGTCCGACAAACCCGCTTCGGCGAGATGTTTTCACCGGAATATTGGAAGCGGACCGTCCTCATTTGGACCCACTGGTTCACGGCCTATTTCGCCGTTTACGGCTACTCGGTCTGGCTGCCGCTCCTCTACGTCCGCCTCGGCGGTCTCCCGCCGTCGAGGGCGCTCGCGCTGACGATCGTCCCCGGGCTCGTCCAGCTGATCCTGTCCTACGTCGTCTCGTTCACAATCGACGACGTCGGGCGCAAGCCCTGGTTCATCGGCGGTTATGCGGGCGCATTCGTCGGGACGATCGTCGGTTTCGTCGCCGTGGCGGTGTATCACAACCATACGTGGCCGGTGTTGTTCGCGGCCGGCTTATTGATGGCCGCAGGGTGTTCGATCAGCGCGATAGGCGTCTACCTGTACACGCCGGAGCTCTACCCGACACGGATGCGGGCATGGGCGACCTCGACCGGGAGCGCGGCGAACCGAATCGCGAGCGTCATCGCACCGGCGGTCGTCGGAGCGATGCTGACGACCGCGCTCGGAATCGGCGGCGTCTTCATCGTCTTCGGCCTGGTGATCCTGATCGGCTTGATCGTGATGGCCGTTCTCGGAATCGAGACGAGGCATCGCCTGCTCGAAGAGCTGGCGCCCTGAAGCGGCTCTCTAAGACTCTTCTCATCCGCCTGCGCAATTATTACGGCGGAGGTACTGCACGTGAAGAAGCAACTCTTAGCCGGCGCGCTCGCCGTCGGTATCGTCCTTTCGATCGCCCCGACCCTCGCGTCGGCGCAAGTTTTTCCCTTCCCTCGGAATCAAAACGGGAATTATCATTACGGTGGTCGGACTTCACGGATCACCGGGGTCGTCTCTTCGTTCGGCGGATTCAACATGATGCTCAACGGGGATCGAGCCGTCGTCCTGCATCAAGGGACGATCATCAATCCGCGCGGGACGACGATTCAGCCGGGGATGCACGTGGTCGTCTACGGCTATCCGACCAACAACGGGTTCGCTGCGAACGAGATCGACGTCAACGGCTACGACAGCGGGAACGGCCGTGACCACGGGCGGCACCATCGTTGGGACGATCGGCATCACGATCCCGACCACGATGGAGACTGACGAACTCCTTCGGTAGCATATCGCCGGCGGTGCGGACGCCGATCCGACGGCCGCACCACCGGCACTCATGAGCGTTGGGCCGTATATGCCGCGAGGATTTCCGAGCCCGTCGCGAACCACACGTGCTCTTTCTCGCGCATATAGGCGAGGGCCGACTCGAGGTAGCGCGCTCGGAACGGAACACCGGTGATATACGGATGGAGCGCGATGCACATCACCTTCGCCGTCTCGGCCGCTTCTTCATAGAGCAGATCGAACTGATCGCGAATCATGCGGTCGTAATCCGGGCCGGTGAAGCCGCGCCGCATGAAGATCCCGATGTCGTTGATTTCGATCGAGTACGGCATCGCGATGATCTCGCTTCCATGGGTCGTCCGCAACGGATACGGCTGCTCGTCGTTGACCCAGTCGCCGACGTATCGGATCCCGTGCTCCGCCAGAATGTCGATCGTGCGGTGCGTCTCGGCGAGCCCTTGACCGAGCCAGCCGATCGGGCGCGTCCCGGTCTTCTGCTCGATCGTCGCGAGGACGTCGGCGACGACCGCGCGCTCCTGGTCCTCGGGGAGCCCGTTCATCGATGCGCTGTTCGTCCGGCCGTGCCCCATCAGCTCCCAGCCGAGCTCGACGCACGCTTCGACGACTTGCGGATAGTGGTGACAGACGTCGGAGTTGAGCGCGACGGTCCCTTTGATATCGAGTCCTTTGAGGATTCGCATCATGCGCCAGATCCCGACGCGCGCCCCGTAGTCGCGCCAACTGTAGTTGGGGATATCCGGGGGCTCCGCCGCGACCGATGCGATCGTCGTCCCCCGCAACGAGTCTTCGTGCCAATACTCGATGTTCGGGACGACCCACACGGCGAGTCGAGCCCCTGCGGGCCAGGTCAGCTTCGGCCGCTGGGTGATCGGGACGAAACGGGCTCGTTCGTGGTAACGCATCGCCGAGACTTTGCTTGCCGGCCGAGCCGGCGCCTTCAGATTGGAAACGGTCGCCCGCGGGAATGCGTTGGCGTGATATGAGGTTACGATCTCTCCTTTGCTCGGTCGCCCTCTTCGCGCTCGCGGTATCGGGAGAGGCGCGCGCCGCATCGTCCGATACCGATTTTCTGCAATCCGCTCTGAGAGTCGAGGTCGGCCAGTACGATATCGGGCTGATCGGTCGGCGGAAGGCGGCGGCCCGGCCGACCAAGGCCTTTGCGGCGCAGCTCGAGGACGAGGCGTCGGTCGCCGTCGCTGCTTTGAAGAAGATCGCCTCGCAGGAGGGTGTCGCGGTCCAAGAGGATGCGGCGCTGCGGGCCAAGGCGCAATATCAGGATCTTCAGGGCCGCTCGGGTCGCGACTTCGACCGGACGCTGGCCCACGACGAGATGATCGATGCGAATATCGCGATCGATACGTTCGGCGACGAGGCGCGACACGGCGACGATCCCGCCTTGCGCCGTTTCGCGGCGGCCCAACTCTCCAAGCTCCGAGCCGATCTGAAGATGTCCCGCGACTTGGGCGGTTGAAGAGTAGGCTCCATGAGCGTCCGCGCGCAATTCCCCGCCGAGCAATCGGCCGCCGGCGAATTCGTCCGCCAACAAGATGCCTTTACCGGCTGGGTGAGCGCCGACGGGAGTTCCGGCTTCCCCGCAGTCGCCGGCCGGTATCATCTCTACGTCTCGTTGGCCTGCCCGTGGGCCCATCGCACGATCATCGTTCGCAAACTCAAGCGCCTCGAAGAGGCGATCGGCTTGACCGTCGTCGATCCGATCCGCACCGACGAAGAAGGGTGGGCGTTTCGCGACGTACCCGGCGCCTCGCTCGATCCCGTGAACGGATTCCGCTTCCTCAGCGAGGCGTATTACATGACCGATCCGCACTATCGCGGCCGGATCACCGTCCCGGTCCTGTGGGACAAGCAGACCAAACGAATCGTCTCGAACAACGACGACGACATCATGCGGATGTTCGAGACGGAGTTCGACGCGATCGGAAACGCCGAGCTCGATCTCTATCCCCAACCGCATCGGGCCGAGATCGACGAGCTCAACGCGTGGATTTACGAGACGTTCAACAACGGTGTCTACCGCGCGGGCTTCGCCACCTCGCAGGCCGCCTACGAGAGGGCGGTGCGCGAGGTCTTCGCAACGCTCGACCGGTTGGAACGGCGACTCGCCGATCGGCGCTACCTCTTCGGCCCGACCCCGCTCGAGACCGATTGGCGGGTCTTCGTCACCCTGATCCGCTTCGATGCCGTCTATTACGGCCACTTCAAGTGCAATCTGCGCCGTATCGTCGACTATCCGAACCTGTGGGGCTATCTACGCGATCTGTACCAGTATGACGGCATCGCCGAGACCGTGAATTTCGATCACATCAAACGCCACTATTATATGACGCACGACGAGATCAATCCGAGCCGCATCGTCCCGCTCGGGCCGATCCTCGAGCTCGAGACGCCGCATGGGCGCGAGCGACTGAGTTAGAGCCGCTCCTCGAGCCGTATCGAGATCGCGCGTGCATTCGGATACGACGCGGGGACGTAGCCGGCGGTCCCATACGTCCAGGGAACCGCCGCGGTTTGCCCGTCGTTCGTCGGGACCCCGTTGCCCAGCGTGTACGCGCTCTTGTACGGTTTGCCGTACCACGCGGCGTAGAGCGGGTTGCCGCCCTGATATCCCGGCGGCCCGATCAGGTACGGGTTCCCCTGCATCTGCGTCGGATTGGCATTTCCGAAGAGATTCGTGACGTCGATCGAGAGCCTCAGGCGCTTTGTCAAGTCGGCGCCGATATGGAGCGAGGCGAGGAGCTGCGGGAGGCTCCGTAACGTGTTGGGATCGTTCCCTTCGGGTGTCCCGAGCGAGCCGATGTACGGATTGGTGACCGGGTTGAACGGCTGCGAAGGATCGCGTAAAAAGTAATAGTTGAAGCCGGGATTGACGTGATTGTCGTTGGGGACTTGGATCGGCTTTCCCGTCGTCGGATCGAAGACCCAGACCATCTTCCCGTTCCCGTAGGGATAACCGGTCTCATACGAGAGTATCGGGACGATTGTGACGTTCCCGATTCGGGCGCGGTACGAGGCGATCGCGGAGAAGTCGGGGACGTACCCGAGCGGGAAGAGATGACCGGCCGCCGCCGCCGCCGCGTTGAGTTCGTTATAGCCGAATTGCGAAGCGCTCGACGAGAAACCGCGCAGGTACGTCGCCGTCAGCGAGAAGCGGTCGGTTTGTAGAGAAAACTCCAAGCCGTGCGCGAGGAGATTCCCGGCGTTGGTCGGGATCCCGACCCCCGACGGACTCTGACCCGAGGCGATCGCGCTGCGGAAGTTCGCCGGAAGGACGTCGATGAGATTGTGCTCGACCTTCGCGAAGTACGTGAGCCGCGCTTTGATCGGCGCCGCATGCTCGATCCCGATCTCGTACGTATCGCCGATCTCCGGCGCAAGCGGAGAGAACGGCGTCGGGTTCTGACTGTCGTTGCGCTCGACTTCGAGCGGGAGCGGTGGGACGGTCGTGTGATCGTAGGTCGCGAGCAGTCCCCACTCCGGCGCGAAGCGGTAATTGGCGCCCGCATGCGGGTCGAGGGCGCCGACGTCGTAGCCGTTCCCCGTACCGGTGAGGATGTGCATGTGGTTCAGCCGCAACGTGGCGGTCAGCGTGAAGCGGCCGGTCGCAGACCACCGGTCGGAGAGGTAGCCGAGGTACGAATTCTGCGTCGGGTTCGACGTGATGAGGTCGGACAGGGTCGGGATCGATTGGTTCAGAGCGGAGCTGAGCGTTCGGACCTCGGCACCGTAACTGAATTCGTGGTGCTCGCTCGCGGCGTTTTGTACGTCGAGACCGATGCCGTAGAGCCTTCCGCTTTGTTGCCCGAAATACGAGATCACCCCGTTGGGATACGACAGGTCGTCGAAATAGGGCGCGTTCGTCGACGAATAGTACGTCGAATTGTACGCCTGAAGCCGGACGAACGAATGGTCGTAGGAGCGTAGGTCGGCGAGCTTCAAGACGGCGTAGGTCCCGCGTATGCGGCTGGGAGCCGTGGCGCTGAAATCGCCGCTGAGGACGGGGGTCGCGTACTGGTCGTAGACCGCTTGACCGGTCAAGCCGACGAACGAGACGTCGTCGCGCGTCCCGGAGCGGAGATGGACGTTGGCGGCGACCGACCAGGTCGCTCGGTTCGCGAGCGCAAGCCCGTATGCTCCGGCTTCCGCGGGATAGAACGTCACCCCGTCGCCGTACTGAAATTGCACCCTCCCCGTTTGCGCTTCGATAGCATAGCGCTGGCGCAGCTCCGGCGTCGCCCAGCGGCTCGCGAACGAGCCCTCGAGCCCTCCCGGGATGATCCCTTGGCGCAGGCTGAGGACCGCTTGTCCGGGATAGGTCCCGGTCGCCGGGATCTCGTCGATCACCGCCGAGAGTCCCTGATTGCTCGACGTCGAGAGTCCGCCGAGGGTTACCGTCGTATAGGCGACGCCCGTCGTCGGAAGCTGTGCGCCGACGACGTTCCCGCCGGGCTCGGCGATCAGGGCTTGAGGGATGGGGACGCCGTCGTAGCTGAAGACCGTGTCCTCGACCTTCCCGCCTTGTGCGATCACGTTTGCAAACGGATCCTGCTGTGCCCCGGGGACGGCGGCGACGGCGCCCTGCACCGCCCCTTGCGTGTAGGAGCCCAGTCCCGACGAGGAGGCCGCCGGGAGGCCGCGTGCCTCTTCCCCGACGATCCGATACGTATCGGAGGGCTCACCGAACGTGATCCCGCTCTGCGCCGAGCGTCCCTGCGTGCTCCCGATCTCCGCCGGAATCGCCGCTAATCGGAGATCGACGCTGACGTGGACGCCGGGCAGGACGACGACGCGGGTGGTTTGGGATTCGTATTGAGCCGCGGCGACGCTGACGGTGTAGGTGTCGGGCGCGACTCCGACGAGCGTGTAACGGCCGTCCGCCGCGGTGATAGCGGTGTACTTTCCGGAGGGCGACTGGGCGGTGACTCGTGCGCCGGCGATCGGTTCTCCGGTGGTCGCGGTGACACGGCCGCTGATGATCCCCGTGACGATCTCGGCTGCGAAACCCGGCGAACCGGCGGCCAGCGCTGCGATGAACAGGAGCAACCCGACGACGTGCCGGCACACCGGCGGGCCGAGCGGAAGATCGAAACGCCCGCGCCGAAAGGACGCGCCATGAACCGCAGATTGGAAGGCCGCGTCGCGATCATCACCGGCGGCGGCCACGGGATCGGAAGAGCGTATGCGCGCCGTCTTGCCGCCGAAGGCGCGGCGATCGTGATCGCCGAGCTCGACGCGAGCGCCGGCGACGCCGTCGCCAAGGAGCTCGAAGAGAGCGGATTCCGGGCGATCTCGGTCCCGACCGACGTGGCCGATCAGGCGGGGACCGAAGCGATGGCCCGCCGCGCCGTGCAGGAGTTCGGGAAGATCGACATCCTCGTGAATAATGCAGCGGTTTTCGCGACGGTCGCGATGTCGCGTCTCGGTTTCGACCAAATCGACCCGGAGGAATGGGACAAGCTGATGGCCGTCAATCTGCGCGGGACCTGGTTCGCGTGCCGCGCCGTCGTCCCGTACATGCGGATGCAGCGCTACGGCAAGATCATCAACGTGAGTTCGGGGACCTACCTCGAGGGCTCCCCGACGCGCATTCACTACGTGACCTCCAAGGCTGGGATCATCGGGTTCACCCGGACGTTGGCGCGCGAACTCGGGAAGGACAACATCTGCGTGAACGCGATCGTCCCGGGGAGCACGCTCAGCGAAGAAGATCCCGACGAGAGCATCTTGCAGATGCGCAGCGGTCCCGTCGAGCGGCGCGCCCTCAAACGCGTCCAGCGCCCCGAGGATCTGGTCGGGACGATCGCCTTTTTCGCCTCCTCCGATTCCGATTTCATCACCGGGCAGAGTCTGGTCGTCGACGGCGGCGCCGTTATGCAGTAGGACCGCTTTTTTGCGTGAGGTAGAGCGTGCGGATGTGGCGGAGTCGCATATCCAGCAGCGCTCGCGCACGCCGAGCGTCGGCCTCTTTGATCGCGGCCAAGATCGCCCGATGTTCTTCGATCGCGCGGCCGTGGCGCTCGAGCGAGTGATGCCGGAGGTAGAGGGGATGCAGGACGTAGCGGAGCGCCTTGAATTGGACGGTGAGCGCGCGATTGTGCGACGCTTCGACCAGCGCCTCGTGGAAGCGCATCGCCGACTCGAGCGCCGCCTCGAACTCGCCGGCATGCTCGATCATCGAGGCGAAGGCGGCGTCGAGCCGAGCGTGGTCCTCCGCATCCGCGTGCCGGGCTGCGAGCTCGACGGCGGCGAGCTCGATCGCGGTCTGGGCATCGAAGATCTCTTCGGGGGTAACGCCGATCAGCTCGAGTTGGATGGCGAGCGCGTCGGCGAAGAGCTCCATGTTCCCACGGGCGATCCGCACGCCCCCTTTTGGCCCCTTGCGAATCTCGACGATCCCCGACGCCTCCAGGCTGTGGAGCGCCTCGCGCAGGGCGACCCGGCTCACCCCGAAGCGGGCGGCGAGGGCCGCCTCCGTCCCGAGGTAGTCGCCGGGCCCGATCTGTCCGGAGAAGAGCGCCTCACGGACCTGCCGGGTGATCCGCTCCGAGAGCGACGAGGCGTCTAAGGGCTTCCACCAGCTAGGCTGCAGGGAGGACATAAAAGATAATACATCATATCTTTTCTCGAACCTTCGTCCCTGGAGTCCTCCAATGGCTGCACAGCTCGTCTGCGCTTTAGGCGCCTCGCACGGACCGCTACTCTCCACTCCGCCCGACAAGTGGTATCTGCGCGCCGAGTTCGATCGGAAGAACCCTCGGCATTACTATCGCGGGAAAGTCTACGATTTCGAGGGCCTGTGTGCGGTGCGCAACGGTGCCTTCGCCGCCCAAATTACCGACGAGGAGAAGGCCAAACGTCACGAACGCAACCAGCGCGCCCTCGATGAGCTCGCGCAGCGCTTCGCCGACGCGAAGCCCAACCTCGTGATCATCTTCGGAAACGACCAGCGCGAGCTGTTTCACGAAGACAACACCCCGGCGTTTTTGGTCTTCAACGGTGAGCGGATCGAGAACATCCCCTGGAGCGAGGAGAAGCGTGCGAGGGTCGATCCCGGCGTCCGCTTCGCGGAGATCGGCCATACGCCGCCCGAGGGCGCCGTCTACCGGGGTGCTCCCGACGTCGCCAACACGATCATCGAGACGCTGATCGACAACGACTTCGACGTCAGCACGTCAGAACGGTTGCCGCTCGTCAACGGGGAGCCGCACGGGATCCCGCACGCCTTCGGGTTCCTCTACCGGCGGATCATGCGCGACGATCCTCCGCCTTCCGTTCCGATCTTCACCAACATTGGGTGCGAGCCGAACATCGTTCGCGCGAAGCGCTGCGTGCAGCTCGGTCACGCGATAAAAAAGGCGCTCGACAAGCTCCCGAGCGAGTTGCGCGTGGCGACGATCTCGTCGGGCGGTCTGTCGCACTTCACGATCGACGAAGAGTTCGATCACGAGGTGATCGAGGCGATGACGGCCGGCGACGAAGCCAAGCTGGGTTCGTTCCCCGAGCCGTTCTTTTGGGGGAACACCTGCGAGACGAAGAGCTGGTTCCCCAACGTCGCGCTGAACAACGATCTGGGCCGAAAGCTGCACATGGTCGACTATGTGCCGTGTTATCGCAGCATCGCGGGGACGGGGCAGGCGATGGCCTTCGGCTATTGGGCCTGACGTGCGCATCGACGTCCATGCCCACTACCTTTCGAGCGACTACCTCGACTTGCTCGACGGGCTCGGCGGGATCGAGGCGGGGACGCAGCTGGGACGTCCCGTCACCTGGCCCAGCCTGCAAGAAGATCTCGAGGCGCGCTTCAAGGTGATGGAGGAAGCCGGCGTCGCGATGCAGCTGCTCTCCGTCTCCGGGCTCATGCCGTTCTTCGAGAAGGAAGAGAGCGCGATCCGCGCCGCGCAGTACGCCAACGACATGTACGCCGAGCTGATGCGGACCTATCCGCGCAAGTTCTCGGCGTTCGCGGCCTTACCGCTCCCGCACGTCGACGCAGCGCTCGAGGAGATGCGGCGCGCGCTCGACGAGCTCACGATGCCGGGGATCACGCTGACGACTTCGGTGATGGGGCGGAGTCTGAACGATCCGCTCTTCGCCCCGATTTACGCCGAGCTCGATCGACGAGGCGCCGTCCTCTTCATCCATCCCGCCGGGCTGGCGTGCGGCTCGGAGCCGATTCGTAAGAGCGGTTTGCTTTGGCCGCTCGGCGGGACGACCGAAGACACGCTCTGCGTGGTGCAAATGCTGCAATCCGGCTTCACCGAGAAGTTCCCAAACGTCCGTGTCGTCGTCCCGCACCTCGGCGGGGCGCTGCCGTTCTTGATGCACCGGCTCGACCGGCCGATCCGCAAAGATCTTCCCGGTCAAGCCCCGTTGGAGCAGGTCGCCCGAAAATTCTGGTACGACACCGTGAACGGTTATCCGCCGGCGCTGCGCTGCGCCTGCGAGGCATTCGGTGCCGATCGCCTGCTCTTCGGGACCGATTATCCGTTCTTCCGCGATGCGGCCTACAAAGGTGCGGCCGACTATATCCTCCAAGCCGGCCTTTCGAGCGAAGAGACCGAGGCGATCTTCATCGGGAACGCGCAGCGGCTTTTCGACGGGATGTTCGACTTCGCCAAACTCTGAGGAGGAACGATGAGCACCACCTCCGCGCCGATCGCCGACGAACGGATCCGACTCGATGTCGCAGACGGGACGCAGATGTACGCGTACGTCGCCCGTCCTCCCGTCCGGCGAACCGACGGTCCGGGGATCGTCGTCCTGCAAGAAGCGTACGGCGTCACCGAATATCTGCGCGAGGTCGCGGGGCGCTTCGCGAGCGAGCTCGGGATGCTCGCGATAGCGCCGGAGCTGTATCATCGGACCGGTCACGGCGCCGTCGCGAACTACGAGACCGACAAGCCTAGCGACATGAACGTCCATCGCGCCGGTTTGACGGTCGAAGGGATGGCCGCCGACTTCGTCGCGGCGTGGGAGTGGTTGCGTCACGAAGGGGTCCCGGCGAAGCGGACGGCGGCGGTCGGTTTTTGCATGGGAGGCCGCGTCGCATATCTGGGAAACGCGCACGCGGAGCTGGCTGCCGCGATCTCGTTCTACGGTGGGCGCATTGCACCCGATTGGGCGCAATACGCCTCACGCCAGCATGGGCCGGTCCTCTTTTTCTGGGGCGGACTCGATCCGACGATCCCCGTCGAGCAGCGCCGGGCGGTCGAAGACGCGATGAGCGCCGCCGATCGCGTCCCGCATGCGCACGTCCTCTTCTCCGACGCCGACCACGGGTTTTTCTGTCACGCGCGTCCGTCGGTCTACCATCCGGGGAGGGCACGCGAGGCATGGGCGCTCACCGTCGAGTTTCTCAAAAACAACGGCGTCCTCGGCTAACCGAGCCCGTAGACGGCCGGCTACGCGCCGATCCGTGCGCCTTGCTTCGTTACGAAATCGATGATGTAACCGAGCGCTTCCGACCCCACGGGGCTGAGCGGTTCCTTGATAAAAGAATGGGGTTGACCGACGAATGTGTGGAGCTCCGCCGAGCCGCCGGCCGCGCGATACGCCGCGACGAACCGATCGGCCATGTCGGGCGTGACGTTGTCGTCGTTGGTGCCTTGGATGACCAAGAGCGGAGGGAGTGCGCTCGTCGCTTCTCCGCGCTCGAGGATGAGCTGCGGGTTCCCTTCGGCCATCGCGTCCTCACTGCGCCAATAGCTGTCGTGGGCGCTCACCAGCCGCTGGTTCCCTCTTTCCTTTGCCATGCGATAGCGGGCCAGCGGATCGGCGATCGGCCAGCCGACGGCGACGAACTGGAGGGTCGCGTCGGTCGCGGGCGACTCGGCGAGCGGGATCGCGGCGTAACGTGGATCGTTCGGCCGCAGGACGTTGAGTAAGAGCGTTTGCGCGCCGCTCGAGGTCGCGATCCCGCCGACGAGATCGGGCCGGCTGTGGAATTGGTCGGCGTGTGCCTTGAGCCAGCGGATCCCGAAGTTCACGTCGGCGACCGTCGCAGGATAGACGCCCTCGGGCGGCATTCGGAAGTCCAGCGCCAGGACGACGACCCCGGCTCGGGCGAGCGCTGCGTCGATCGCGACGTTCGAAAAGCGATCTCCGGAGGTCCAAGCGCCGCCGTGTACCTCGACGACCGCGGGGAAAGGGCCCGGTCCGTCGGGTTGATAGAGGCGTGCCAAGAGGCGCAGGTCGCCGTGCTGGAGGTATTCGATGTCCCGTTGCTGGACGGAGTGTGTTGCCATGCTGGAAACTTCCTTGGTTCGGGCGGCCGATGCCTCCGGCGCCAAAGGCGCCCCCGCACGCGCCGTTTTCGAGGTATTGCGCGCCTGGGGCGTCACCTACGTCTTTACCTGTCCGGGGAGCACCGAAGTTGCATTCCTCGACGCATCGGCGGACTATCCCGAGGTCCGTCTCGTCCTGGTCACGCATGAATCGATCGCCGTCGCGGCGGCCGATGGCTATGCGCGCGCGACCGGCCGACCCGCCGTCGCGTATCTGCATACCAACGTCGGTTTGGCAAATGCCGTAGCCCATCTCGATTGCGTCCAACTGGCCCGCAGCCCGGTCATCATCCTCAACGGGATGAAGTCGACCGCGCTCCAAAACCGGGGAGGGTTCACGACCGCGTCGCATCAGCGCGACTACGTTCGGCAACACGTCGTCTACGATCGGATTGCGCTGCGAGCCGAGCAGGTCGCCGACGACCTCGTCCGCGCGCTCAAAGCCGCGACGGCGGAGCCGGGCGGCCCGGCGTATCTGGGTCTGCCGCAAGATATCATGGAGGCGACGACGCCGGTCGCCGTCCCCGACGTGCACCGCCGGATGGTGCGTGCGCGGCGGCGTCCCGACCCCGGGGAGATCGCCGAAACGGTGCGGCGCCTGGCGGCGGCGCGCAAGCCGATCATCGTTGCGGGGAGCGAGGTCGCACGGACCGATGCGCGCGTCGAGCTCATGACCCTCGCCGAGCGCCTCGATGCCCCGGTGCTGCTCGAAGACCGGCGAACGATGCAGTGGAACGGTATTGCGCCGACCGGCCCTCGCTTCGCCGGGTTTTACCATGCGGCGCATCCGGCGGTCCAAGAGGCGGATCTGATCTTCTTCGCGGGGACGCCGTCGTTGATGGAGTACGACGCGCCGACGAGTCCCAACGTCCCGCCGGCTGCGATCATCGTCCATCTGTGCAGCGATCCGGGCGAGATCGCGAAAGTCGATCCGGCGGACATCGCCCTCGCCGGGAACGCCAAGCTCACCCTTGCCGAACTCGTTGCGTCGTTGCCGTCGCTCGAATTGGGGCGGGATGAACGCCGGGCGTTTTGCACCCGCTCGGTCGCGACCTATCGGGAGAGCTCGAACGCGCGGCGTGCCCGCGCAAAGGGACGACGTGACCAGGTTCCAATCGATATCCAGGCACTTGCGCAATCGCTCTATGAGTTGCTCGAAGACGATTGCGTCATCGTCGCCCAACCGACGACCGCCGGGAGCGATATGCTCAACATCACCCTGGCCGAATCGAATCGGACGTACTACAAGACCTCCGGCGGATCGCTCGGCTGGGGCATGGGCGCCGCGGTCGGCGTCGCGCTGGGCGTACGACGGCGGGTCTACTGCATCGTCGGCGACGGCGTCTTCCAATTCGGGATCCAAGCGTTGTGGACCGCGGTCGCGCAGCAGCTCCCGATCACGTTCATCGTCAACGACAACGCCTCGTATGCAGCCGTGAAAGGGGCGCTCAAGCGGTATCGCGGCGGAGACGGCGGCGGCCCCTGGCCGGGGACCGATACGTCGGGGCCCGATTACGCCGCGATTGCGCGCGGTTTCGGCGCCCGCGGCGAACGTATCGAACGCCTCGCCGATCTCGGTGCGGCGCTCGATTCGGCACGGATCGCCGCCGGACCGAGCGTGATCTGTGTACGGACCGATCCGACCGTCGCCGGCCACTCCGCATAGGGGATCGCGAGATGAAACGGTGCGGGGAAGGGGCGAAGCTTCGGACCATGCGCTCCATCGTCGGGATCCTCGCCTTGGTCCTCTCGCTCGGTTCCGTCGCCTCCGCCCAGCAGACCTCGGCGCTCCCATACACGTTCGCGGTCGCAACCTCCGGTCAAGGCGGTGAGATCTGCCGCGGTCAGTACGTCTACATCATTACCGCCAACGGTCAACCGGGGAACGAACTACTCTACACGCTCGATTCGCTCGGGACGCAGCCCGATCCGAACATCCGTATGGCGCGTTTTCTCGTCGACGGCGGGAGCATCATGCAGTGGGTCACCAATCGCGCCGAAGGCGGCGGGGTCGGACTGCTCTTCGTCGCGCTCAAAGATCCGGGACGCGCTGCGGTTGCGACGATCCACGTAACGGTGAACGGAAACACCTATACGAACACGATCGACGTCCCGGCGTCGAGCAGCTCGAGATCGTGTTCGAACCCCGCCTTCTACGGCGCGCCGCTCCTCAAATAGTCCTACAGCGGTGAGCCGGCCGGTTTGCTGACGGCGACCCACCAATCGGTGCGCGGCTCCCACTTCGTGATGATGCACGACTGGACGCTCAAACCCCGCTGCGGAACCTCCCGAAAGTTGTAGCGTCCCATCGCGCCGGGCCAATCTTGCAAATTCGAGAGGAACTCTTTGAGCTGATCGGCCGTCATCCCGAAGCCGTATTTTTTCAGCGCTGCGACGACGAGTAAGCCGGGATCCCAGGTCGTCGCCGGGATGCCGTCGGGTTTTACGCCCATCGACCGCATCGTCCTTATGAAGAGGTCGATTTGAGCGCGAACCCCTTTGTCGGTGATTGCGTTGAGTGCGAGCGGCGGCTGATCGGGGAAGTACAGCTCTTTCGGCAGGAAAGCGGCGTACTGTTTCATTTGGGCGTACGTCGAGTTACCGTTGGTCGTAAAGACGGGGATATCGAGGCCCGCATCGTGGACGGCACGCAGGACGGTCGCGATCGCAGCGCCGGTCGATAGGGCGAGCAGGACTTGCGGGTTGGCCGCTTTGATGCGGGCGATCTGGGCCGCGACACTGACGTCGCCCGGCGAAAAATGCTCCCGTGCGACGAGCGTCATACCGGCATTGACCGGGAGGGCGAGGGCGGCATCGATACCGCGTTCTTGATCCTGACCGCTCGCATCGGTCGCGGCGATCATCGCCAAACGCCGAAGGCCGCGTAGGTTGAAGTAGCGGATCGCGATCGCCATGGTATCTTTCGAGGCGACGTTGGCCGAGAACGCCCAGCTCCCGGGGGGCGGATAGAGGCCCGGCGAGAGGCAGTACAGGACGGGCCCGTTACGGACGAGCGGCGCGACGGCGCTGCAGCCCGCGACCGACGTCGGGCCGAGGAGGACGGGGATCTTTTTCGCGATGAGCGCGCCGGCAAGCTGGACCGCGGCCTGCGGATTCGATTGATCGTCCTGAAAGACGAACCGAATCGGGCGACCGTTGATCCCGCCTGCGGCGTTGGTGATCTTCTCGACGCCGAGGAGGCCGGCTTGCGAGCCCTTTCCGACGAACGCGAACGGACCGGTGAGCGAGACGATCACGTTGATGTCGTAGGGCTCCGCGGCGCTTAGTCCGGAAGGGATCAACGTGAAGGTGATCGCTGCTACGAAGAGGAGAGCGCCGCCGCGGCGCAAGTATGAAAAGAGCATCGCCGTCCTCCTGAACGCCTTCATAAGCTGCCGTCGTGAGAAGCATGGACATATCTCCCGAGCGTTCCTGCCGCCATGCCGCCGACGACGCGCGAGGAAGGACGGCCCGCTCGATGCCCGGCCCTACAGGTCCTGCGGATCGAGGTCGGCCGCACGTGCGAAGCCGAGGACGACCCGAGCGTGCAGCGGCTCGAGTAGGAAAGGTGTAAAATCGGGAAGCGTCCGCAGGACGTGCGCCGTCGGACCGTGGCGCTGTGCGAGGGCGTCCCAAATCGCGACGGCCTCAGTCTCGTCGTCCACCGGTCGCGCCAGCACATCGACCGAGAGGCGCGTGCGAGCGAACGGGTCGCCCCCGGGCGGGAGATCGCCGACGATCAGCAACGCACAGCGCGGATGCGCCAGGAGGTGCGCCGTATGGGCTGCGAGTGAGCTGACCGCGATGCCGAAGCCGCCTTGGACGCGGGCGAACGGGACGTAGCTCAGCGCCGGCTCGCCGCTTGGGGCGACCGTCGCCAGCGCGCACCACTGCATGCGCTCGACGAGCGCGCGGGCTGCCTGCGCGATCTGCTCGCCGCTCACGTCGTTCAGATTTGCGGCAAGGGTTGTGGTTCGACGACGATCCGGTTGTGCTCCCCGACCCGCGTCATCACCGCGTGGCGGCCGTGCAGTTCCTTCGTCGTCGCATGATGGGTGATCGAGACGATCTGCGTCCGGGGCAAACGCCGGCGCAACATCGCGAAGAGCGGCGGGATCGCCGATTCTTCGATCGCCGAGGTCGCCTCGTCGAGAAACAGCCAATCCGGCGCGACGAGCAGCGCCCGCGCGAGCGCGAGGCGCTGTTGTTCCCCGCCGGAGAGTCGCAAAGTCCAGTTGTCGACCTCGCCCAGCCGGTTGGCGAGGGCGCCGAGACCGACCGCGTCGAGCGCCGCCCGGACGGCCTCGTCGGCGACCTCGTCTTCGTGCAGCGGATACACGACGGCCCGTTTGAGGGAGCCGAGCGGGAGATAGGGGCGTTGCGGGAGGAACATGAGCGTCCCCGCCGGCTGTACGACTCGGCCGCGCGCGAACGGCCAAATCCCCGCGACGGTGCGAAAGAAGGTCGATTTTCCCGAGCCCGACGGGCCGCTGAGAGCGAGCGGCGTGCCGGGCTCGATCTCGAGCCGATCTTGAGCGAGCAACTCTCCCCCGTCCGGCAGGTCGATCACCAAGCGTTCGAGCCGGAGCGCCCGCCCCTCGCTCGTCACCGTCAGGCCGGACGATTCCGCTTGGGCATGGGCCTCGCGCACGGCTTTCTCGAAGCCGTCGAGCCGCTGCACCGTTGCGCGCCACGCGACGAGATCGGGATAGGAGGTCACGAACCAGGAGAGCGCGCCTTGGACGTTCCCGAAGATTTGCGCGATCTGCATCAGGACGCCCAGGGTGAAGACGCCCGAAAAGTAGTTCGGAGCCGCGACGACGATGGGGAAAATGACGGCGATCTGGGCGAACCCGATGGTGAAAAAGTTGAGCGCTTTCGTGCGCTTCATGATGTTCCACCAGTTCGCGTAGATCGCGGCGAAGCGTTCGCCCAGCCCCTGAGCCTCCTCGGCTTCGCCGCGATAGAGCGCGATCTGTTCGGTGTTCTCGCGGACGCGTACCAAGTTGAAGCGAAAGTCGGCCTCGACTTGCTGTTGTTGGAAATTGAGCGCGACCAGTCTGCGGCCGATCAGATGCGTAAGGTAGGTCCCCGCGATCGAGTAGACGACGGCGACCCAGACGAGATAACCCCGGATCGTTACGCCGTCGACGCGCAGCGGCGGTCCGATCATCCAGAGGACTCCGATGAAGCTGAACAGCGTGACCACGTTGGAGAGGAAGCTCAACCCGAGCGTGAGATTGCTCGTCACGAACGAGGCGATATCCACGGCGATGCGCTGATCGGGATTGTCGAGCGACGTCCCGGCTTTAGCGGTGAGGCTGATCCGGTAGTAGGCGCGGCGGTCGAGCCAGTCCTTGACGAAGCTCGTGGTAAGCCAGCGCCGCCAGCGGATTTGCAGCATCTGGTTCAGATAGAAGGCGTAAACGGCCGCGACGATCGTCAGTGCGGCGATCTCCGAAAAGCCCGGGACGATATATGGAAAGCCCTGAACGATCCGATAGGTGAACATCGAGCTCCAGAAGCCGCCCGCGTCTTTGGCCTGGAGCGCGTTATACGCGACTTTATACCAGTACGTATAGACGACGTTCAGGTAAACGCCCACCAGATTGAGCGCGATCGTCGCCGTGAGGAGTCCCAGCGCGGCCCATTTTTCCTCGGAGGTAAAGTAGGGTCGCGCCAGACGGATGGCTTCGCCGACGAATGCGGCGATCTGCCGCATCGTCCGAACTCCCTTTGCCACGCTCTGTAGACGTTGACGGCGCTCAAAGAGTTCCGTCGCTGCGGCTACGCGGTCCCTAGAGTAGTCGTTCGTCGAGAAAGCGGAGCAGCCGCGAAGCGAAGAAACCCGCCAGGCTCCCGCGTTCCTCGAGCGGTTCAGACATCCAATAGTGAGGCGCCATCAGGACGACGGTCCGGACGTAAAATCCGGCGGCTTTGAGCGCGTCTCGAAACGCCTCGGACTGTCGCGGATCGACGATGTCGTCGACCGTCCCCCACGCCAGGAGGACCGCCGGCGCATTCGGTCGCCTCGTCACGTACGAGAGCGGTGAAGCGTCGAAATAGGCGCGTCGATCGTCGCACAGCGAGACTCCTAGGAGCGCCTCGGCGGCGTTTTCGTGGGGGCGGGTCGAACACTCGTACGTGTAGTGAGCGGCCAGGTCGTAAATCCCGTAGACCCCTACGAGGACGCGTGCAAGGCCGGGTTCGGTGAGGGCGATGAGCGCTGCGAGATGTGCTCCGGCCGAATCGCCCATGAGGGCGATGCGGTTTGGATCGATCTTGAGTTCCGCCGCGTGCGTCTTGAGGAATTGCGCGGCGGCTCGAACGTCCTCGGCGGCCGCCGGATGACGATGACGGCCGTTTTCGACGAGGCGGTAGTCGATGGCGAACACGGCGTATCCGGCGCTTGCGAGGAACGGCCCCAGGTGGCGGTATGTGCCGCGGGTTCCGCCTCTCCACGATCCGCCGTGTACGCAAAGGACCGCCGGAGCCGGCTCCTCTTTGGGAGGCGCGTAGAGATCGCCGTACAACGGTTGGTTATCCCTGGTGACGTAGGTGAGGGTTTGCATGAGCGGGCGTTGGCTGTTCGTCGGGGACGACCTGGCGCGACCTTCGAACCGCCGGCCGTTTCCAGGTCGTGTAGCGAATAGCGTCGATGTCGACCGCCGTTCCATGACCGGCTGCGGGCCCTCGCGGGAGCGTATCGGCTCCGGGAAAACCCTCGCGGCAATAGAGTTCGAACACGTTCCCCGACGGGTCGCGGAAAAACATCAGGGCTTCGACGCCGTGGCGCGTCCAGTAGTTCGAGGTCGGGATCTCGCATTGGGCGAGCCACGCTTTCATTCGCACGAGCTCGTCGGGCCCGACCGTGAAGGCGACGTGCGGATATTCCGTGCTCGGTTGCATGAACGTCGTCCCCTGCGTCCCGAAGCCGATGTTCACCCCGCCGAGCCGTACCTCGGCGAAGATCGGCGTCAGGACGCGCAGCTCTCCGCCCAGGACGTCGATGAAGAAACAAAGCGCCTCGTCGAGATCGCGACAGGGGACGCTGACGTGATCGAACTTTCCGAGCGGGACGGGTCCGAGTGGCTGCGCGGCTTGAGACGACGGTTCATCGATCGCTCGGTTCACGAACATCCCTCCGACTTGACGATCGATGTTCCTTCGCCCCGGGGCGGCTCTACGCTTTCAGTTCGTCAACTCGCGCAGCAGGACAGCTTTGCTACGTCCTTGCTAAAGCCGAGGGCCGCGAGTTTCAGCCCTTCGACGGTGGTGAGATAGGGAAAGATCGTCTCGGCGAGATCGTCGACCGTCAGTCCGTGCTTGACGGCCAGGACCGCGGTTTGAATGCTGTCTCCCCCTTCGGGTGCGAGCACATGCGCCCCGAGGAGTCGACCGCTCGCGCGCTCCGCGACGAGTTTGATCAGTCCGCGCGTATCTCGCGCCGCGATTGCACGCGGTACCCGGTCGAGCGGGAGGATCGCCGTCCGCACATCCAGCCCGCGCTCGCGCGCTTGTGCTTGCGTGAGCCCGACGGTTGCGACCTGCGGGTCGGTGAAGACGACCTGCGGCATCGAGCTTGCATCGTAACGGCGTCGATCGCCGTTGAGCGCATTCTCCGCGGCGACCTGCGCGCCGTAGGCGGCCATGTAAACGAACATGTCGCGCCCCGTGACGTCGCCGGCGGCGTATGTACCGGCGCGTGTGGTGCGCAGGTGATCGTCGACCTCGATCCCGCCGCCGGGAGTGAGCGCGACGCCGACTTCGTCGAGATTGAGGCCGGCCGTGTTCGGCCGCCGACCGGCCGCAACCAGGAGACGCCGGGCCGTCAGCGTGTGGATGGCGCCGTCCGGCATCTCGAGGTCGAGCGCGACCTGTCCACCGTCGGCTCGAATCGTGCGATACCGGACGCCGCAGTGGACCTCGATCCCCTCGCTGCGAAGATAGGTTGCCAGAGCCGCGCCGAGTTCGGGTTCGAACGTCGGCAAGAGACGCGAGCGGCAAACGATCGTGACCTCGACGCCGGCACGTGCGAACATCTGTCCGAGCTCGCAGCCGATGGCGCCGCCTCCGATCACGAGCAACGACGCGGGAAGCTCGCGCAGATCGAGAGCCGTCGTACTCGTGAGCCAGGCGACGGCGTCGAGGCCGGGGATCGGAGGGATCGCGGGAGATGCTCCGGTGGCGATGATCGTCTTCTCCGGCGTGAGGACCGTGCCGTCGACGGATATCCCTTGAGGTGTCAGCCGAGCTCGACCCTCGATATACGTGATGTTCTCGTATTCGGGCAACAGGTCGATATATTTGGCCCGCCGCAACTCGCCGACGAGTTCGTCTTTCTGCGCGACGGTCGCGCGCCAATCGACGAGCTCGCCCCGCGCTCGGACACCGGCGAAGCGCGATGCGGTGCGCGCCTGCTGCAGGGTTTCGACCGCGCGAATCAGCGTTTTCGAGGGGACGCAGCCGATGTTCACGCACGTTCCGCCGATCGTCCCAGCCCCGATCAGCACGACGCGTGCCCCGAGCTCCGCGCCCCGGATCGCCGCGGCAAAGCCCGCCGACCCGGCGCCGATGATCGCCAAATCGGGCGGATTCTTCGAGACGTCGTTCACGGAAAGCCGGCAAGGAGCGTTCACGGTCGACGCTCCATCGTTTTCCGTGCCGTCCCGTTTCGCCGTGCTCGAACGAAAAGCGCCGCACCGCCTAGGCCGAGGATGAAGAGCGCCGCCGCGATCAGGGCCGGTTGTGCGCGTGTCGGGGCGAGTGCGGCCGCCACGAGCCCGACCGCCGCGATGCCGCCTGCGATGAGGAAAGGAGCGGCACAGCATAGGACCAGCAACACGATCCCCGCGGCCGGACCGATCAGGTTTTTGCGCATGGTCCTCTCGATGCTCACGTTATGAGTTGTTCTTGTAGACGATCCTGACCGGTGCGTGGTCGTGTGGGTCCGACTCGAGGCCGGCTTTTGCAGCCGCCGCGATCTCGCCTACCGTTACCTTCGACGGATCGAATGTGAGGGTCAAGACGCCGATGAGCCCGTTGGGCGCCGGACCGTTGGGCGACGTGCCGACCGAGGCGCTGTAGCCGACGACCCGAACGCTCGGGAGCGCTCGCAAGCGCGGGACGACCCGCGTCGCGCACGGACCGCAGGTAAAGCGGTTCGACGCCAATGTAACGAATCGGCTCCGCCGAGTGACGACGATATCGCCGCCCGGGATTTGCGCCGTCCGCCGCGGCGCGGCTTGCGACATTTTCGTCGTGGCGAAACGTTCGATCGCATCCCACGTTACGGCCGGATTCCCGTTGATCGCGACGATCTTCCCGTGCGCGTCGACCAAGTAATAGAGGTCCATGTCGCCTTTGGGATCGAGTGCGGCGGTCTGCGCGTCGGTGAGCACGCCCCAGTACCAGTTCGGTGCGTTTGCTTTCGCGCCGACGGCTTTGTGGAAGGCTTGGAGGCCCGGTCCCGGTCGACCCAAATCCCTCGCCAGTTGCATCTCGACGACGCGCACGCCGTGCGAACGCAAGAAGTCGATGTGCGAGGCGACGACGTCGCTCCCGGTTTGACAGGACGGGCACCACGACGCGACCATCCAGAGGAGATACGGATGTCCGCGCAAGGTATTCGGCGAGAGTTTGCCGCCGTCGAGGAGATGATAGGTAAAGGCCGGTGCCGGCTGCCCCACCGCAAGCGGCTCGGCGGCAAAAATACCCGTGAACCCAGTCGAAAAGAACAGCGCAATCGCGATCGCGATTGATCGGAAAGCCTTCATCGAGGACCTCGCTTCACGGCGGACTCCCTTCATGGGGGAGAAGACAATGGGCGGCGCGGCTGCGAGCCGCGAGGACGATCGAGAGTGCGACGCCTGCGAGCGACGCGGCGATGAATACGCCTTCGTAGAGCGCGAAGACGGAGGCGATCTTCCCGGTCGTCCCGAGAATCGTCGGTACCGACGCCCCGAAGACGGCCAGCAGCGACGGGATGATCGAGGTGCAGCACAAGCTGCCCGGCAGAACGGCGGCGAGGAGACCGCCGACGCCGACGAGACCCGCCGCGCGGCTGCGTTGGGTCGCCAGCGCGCTCGCGTTGATGGCAAGGGCGAGGGCGAAGCCGTAGCCCAGCACGGCCGCGGCTAGCGCGAGTTCCGGGGTGAGGTAGTGTACTGCGAGCAGTGAGAAGCCGCCGACCCGCGATGAGGGCAACATGACCAGATAGAAAGCCGTCAGCGCGGTTCCCAGGCCCAGGGTTATCCCGTAGGCCCGCCCCCGGCGGGGGCCGGCGTACGTGAGCGCGATCCCTCTCAAAACTTGACCCATCCCGCTCCATGCTATATTTTCATATCATGTTTTGTCAATATGAAAGACGGAGGCGCTGATGGCGCTCGCCAAGATCAAGGAGCACGAGGCGCTCGACGTCTCGACGGAACTGACCGCAAAATATTTCCGCGCCTTGGGCGATCCCACGCGCCTGCGCATCGTCGGCCTCCTCATGGAAGAGGCGCTGACGGTCACGGAGCTCACGCGGCGCCTGCGCATTCCGCAGAGCAACGTGTCGAATCACCTCGCGTGTTTGCGCTGGTGCGGCTTCGTAAGCTCGGAAAGTCAGGGCAAGTGGACGTATTATTCGGTGACCAATCCAAAGATCCGCAAGATCATCGAACTCGTCCGTGCGCTCGTGAGCGCAAACGCCGAGCACGTCGCTGCATGTACACGGATCGACGCTGACGCCTGAATCTATCCGGCGACGGCACGCCCAGGACGTATGAAGCTTCGGCGAACGGGTGCCTCACGGTCTTTTCGCCACCCCCGTTGTACGATGTCGGGATGACGGGAGGGAGCGCATGATCCTCGATACGATCGCCGCCTTCGAGGTACTCGAACACTACGACATCCGGTCGGCGCGAACGGACTATGTCGATTCCGCCGAAGCGGCGATTGCGTTTGCCCAACGCCGCGATGCGCGCGATCCACGCGAGATCCCGATCGTGCTGCGGGCCGCCTCGACCAAACCTCTCGATCGCGAAGCGTTCGCGGCCGAGCATCCGCTCGAGAGCGCGGCGGCGATCAGGCGAGCGTACGAGCGCATCGTACGCGAAGCGGGAACGGCCCGGGTCATCGCTCAAGCCGCGACCGAGCCCGGGACCGATCTCATCATCTCCGGTATGATCGACCCCGAGCTCGGGCGGAAGACGATCGCCCTGCAGAGCGCGGCGCACAGCGTCCGGCGAATGATCCCGCTCGGGAGCGACGGCGCCGAGATCCTGGCGAGCGGTTTCCAAGGTTACCGCGGGTCGCGCGAGCGAGCGCACCGGATGCTGGCCCACCTCCTGGAGAAGATCTCCGCGTTCTTCGAGGAGACGCCGGTGACGAGGTTTCACCTCAGGGTCCGGCTCCATGAGAACGGCTACACCGTCCTCGACGCCATGATGGAGAGCCCCGAGGCGCTACACCTGAGGCGGCGGCTCGACTCACGGGCGCACGACCGAAAGGGCGACGAGTATCGCCCTGCCGGCCGCCAATGATGGAATTGCCGACCGCTAACTGCTCACGGGGATCGTTTTACTCTTGATCGCCTTCATCGGCCGGAGCGTGATCTTCAAGATCCCGTCTTCGAGCTTGGCCGCAACCTGATCGGGATCGATCTCCTGCGGGAGGACGACGGTGCGGGAGAATGAGCCTTGCCGCAGCTCACGCCGGTGATATTGGTTGTGTCGCTCGTCCTCTTCTCGCGAGTACGAGCCGGAGATGAGGACTTGATCGCTGCGCGCCTCGACTTTGATCTCGTCTTTCTTATAGCCCGGGACCGCGCATTCGATCGTGTAAGTCCCGTCTTTCTCGTACAGGTTGATCGCCGGCCCGCTCAGATGATCGATCTCCGGGAGCGCGGCACCTTCGAACAGCGAGTCCATCATCCGGCGCATCGCCTCGAAATTCCGAAATGGATCCCGCG
>Ga0209061_1000454_pt1 | contig 105438 bp, 94 predicted proteins | sample Coa_R1_10_FD_187157 | JGI IMG/M metagenome (GOLD analysis project Ga0209061, IMG submission 187157) | Surface soil microbial communities from Centralia Pennsylvania, which are recovering from an underground coalmine fire - Coalmine... | ecosystem: Environmental > Terrestrial > Soil >... | reverse complement strand
TTCGCCGAGCCCCCTGTCGAGACAGTGCTCAAGTCGTTACTCCCTTCGTGCGGGTCGGAACTTACCCGACAAGGAATTTCGCTACCTTAGGACCGTTATAGTTACGGCCGCCGTTCACCGGGGCTTCAATTCGTGGCTACGCTCACCACTCCTTTTAACCTTCCGGCACTGGGCAGGAGTCAGCCCCTATACGTCCACTTTCGTGTTCGCAGAGACCTGTGTTTTTGATAAACAGTCGCTTGAGCCGCTTTACTGTGGCCTGCTCGTGCTCCCCGAAGGTCACACTACTCAGGCACCCCTTCTTCCAAAGGTACGGGGTCAATTTGCCGAGTTCCTTGACAGAGGCTCACTCGTTCACCTCGGGAGCGTGCTCCCGGCCTACCAGTGTCGGTGTGCGGTACGGGCGCAGCTCGTTCTCGGTAGCGGCTTTTCTCGGCGGCCTGGGCAGCGATGACTTCCGCCTGCTTGCGCAGACTCGTCCCCGCCGTCATGGCTGCGCGCACGGGGTTTGCCTCGTGCGCCCACTTCGCGCGGGGAGCCTCTCCTGTCCACTTGAGAGGTTCACCTTCCCTACCGCGTCCCCGCTTCCCTCCATACGAACCGCTGCGGTGCAGGATTATCCAACCTGCTTGCCATCGCCTACGACTGCTACGTCCTCGGCTTAGGTCCCGACTGACCCTGGGGTGTTTGACAGCGCCCAGGAACCCTCAGGCTTACGGTGTACATGGTTCTCACATGTAATGCGCTACTCATTCCGGCATTCTCACTTCTCTTCGCTCCACCAGTCCTCTCGGTCTGGCTTCTCTGCTCCAGAACGCTCCCCTACCATCTCCTCTGCTCTCAGAGAAGATCCACAGCTTCGGTACGATGCTTGAGCCTCCTTACGTTGTCGGTGCCTCTTCACTCGACCAGTGAGCTATTACGCACTCTTTCAATGATGGCTGCTTCTAAGCCAACATCCTGGCTGTTTGGGCGAAAAGACCGCCTTGTCCACTAAGCATCGATTCAGAGACCTTAGCTGGTGATCTGGGCTGTTTCCCTTTCGACGATGAAGCTTAGCCCCCATCGTCTCACTGCGGTTGAGACTGCTGGTATTCGCAGTTTGAGTGGAGTTGGTAACCTGCACCAGGCCCCGAGTCCATCCAGTGCTCTACCTCCAGCAGTCACAGCACCGCGCTGCACCTCAATGCATTTCGGGGAGAACCAGCTATCTCCAGGTTCGGTTGGCATTTCACTCCTATCCACAACTCCTCCCCCGGTTTTGCAACACCGGTGGGTGCGGGCCTCGATGGATTGTCACATCCACTTCACCCTGGTCATGGATAGCTCACCTGGTTTCGGGTCCCATCACTGCCACTGCCGCCCTCTTCAGACTCGGTTTCCCTCTGGCTGCCCGCCTTTAGCGGCGGTTAACCTGCGACAGTGATGCACTCGCCGGATCATTCTACAAAAGGCACGCCATTAATCCTTGCCCATCAGGGAGTGATCTCTGGCTGCTGGTGAGTACGCGGTTTCAGGCTCTCTTTCATCCCCCTCACGGGGTGCTTTTCACCTTTCCCTCACGGTACTTGTCCGCTATCGGTCGCTGCAAGTCTTTAGCCTTGGAGGGTGGTCCCCCCTGCTTCCCACAAGGTTGCACGTGCCTCGTGGTACTCAGGATACCGACCGGGATCGCTCCTCTGTCCTCTACAGGATTCTCACCTTCTCTGATGACGCTTTCCAGCGTCTTCGAGTCGAGGGCTGCTCCCTGCTGGCCGGTCCTACAACCCCGCCTGACCCGCAGGCCAGCCGGTTTGGGCTGCTCCCGCCTCGCTCGCCACTACTACGGGAATCTCGGTTGATTTCTTTTCGTCGGGCTACTGAGATGTTTCAGTTCACCCACTGCCCCCCACTTTGTCTATGTGTTCAACAAAGGGTATCCAGACATCACTCTGGATGGGTTGCCCCATTCGGATCCTCAGGGCTCATCGCTTGTATGCAGCTCCCCCTGAACGTTTCGCCGGTCTCCGCGTCCTTCTTCGGCTTGCAGCGCCAAGGCATCCTCCACGTACTCTGTGTAGCTTGTTATGCATTCACATCCTCACATTTTCCTGACCACCGCCTCTCCAGAGAGAAGAGACAATGGTGGAACATGTGCATCCTCTGCTTCTCTTTTGCTCGGCTTTATTCTCAGCAAAATTGAAGTTATGTTGTATAAAGTTGTCAAAGTACTTAATCCCAGATGGGATGGCAAACACTTTGTTTGCGTTCACCACACTGTCTTTGTGCGGTGCTTGTGTAGTATCACATATTTCTTGCGATCTGTCAATACTTTTTGTGGCGTTTTTTTACAAGATCGTGGAAACTAGCCCGAATGTCCTGCAACGTTGACAGAGGGGCTATAATAGGATACGCTCTATTAAGGGGAAGAGAGTTAAGAAGGTAAGGCATAGAACTCCCTTGCATTTTACCAAATCTTATGATAAACTTTCGAGTGAAGTGCAGGATTGCATGCCCAAATTTCTATGAATGCAAAGTACGTACTCAGGTTTGACAACGTAGTCTAACGGTAGGGCGAAGAAAGCCCATTCTCCAGAGTATTTACAGGAGGAATCAATGTCGGCCAGAATCAGTTACGCGACCATCTTACATGCAGTTGGTCAGGTACTCGACCAGATCGGGGTGAAAAGTATCGCTATTCACGAGGAAGAGGAAGGTCTCTTTGTTGAAGGGTTCAATAGCGAAGGTGAGCTTCAGGTTCAGATGCGTTATGATATCGCCAGTCTCTACGATCTGGTAGGCAGGGTAGAGCAGCCGGAACAGGAGCGTCCAACGGTGGAAGATGAGGGTACGCTGCGACGCTTCCTGGCAGATCACCGTCTGGAACTTGTCGGTCTGTCTCGCTAGCTGGTGGTGGCGTGCTCGAGTAGCCATACGCGGAACCGGGGAAATTCCCCCGGTTTTATCATATCTCCACACGAATACAGCGCGCGGCATAGTTCAGAAGAAAGAGCAGGGCGCCACATTAAGATTAGATTAAAAAGGCAGACCCCTGCATGGCATGCTCACGTCGCTTCGCACAACACAATGCAGGTGCTTATGAACTGCAAAGCCAGCGCTTCCCGTAGTTACGCATACTCTCAATGACTTCGACGAGGTCACAACCTTTCTCGGTCAGAGAATACTCGACGCGCGGTGGCACTTCTGCAAAGGTTTGCCGGGTGATAATTCCCTCTTCTTCCAGCGAGCGTAGCCGTTCTGACAACGTTTTCGGACTGATGCCCTGGAGAGAACGCTCCAGTTGATTAAAGCGTTTGACGCCAGAGGCCAGATCGCGGATAATAAGAAGGGTCCACTTGCCGCTGATGATTTCAGCAGTGCGAGCGACCGGGCAAACCGTATCAACGAGGTGATTTGTCTTTGTTAGTTCCATAGGTAGTTACTCTTTACGTAAGACCTTTCTAACTAGAAAATATATCATAGTAGCTTTGTAAAGTAAAGCGCAGACCTCTCGACTTTACCAATGAATTATGGTATGCTCATAGCAATAGGATGAACTATTTCATAGTCATCCTGGCACCTGAACAATCCATATCATAGATCTTGGCCTGCGCGGTTTCTCCTATGAATATGAGAGGAGAAGATAGTGCCCGAAGATATAGCTTTATTCATCGACTTTGAGAACATTCGTTACAGTATGCTGAATATTCAACGCCGGGAACCTGACCCTCAGGAGCTTATCGCTGTTGCCCGTCGCTATGGAACTGTTATGGTCGCCCGCGCTTATGCGGATTGGTCACGCCAGCCGGAGCCATTCAAAGGCAGTTTAACGGCGGCGATGATCGACCGGGTCGATTGCCCGGCGAAGCAGCGAGACCGCATTCGCATGGGAACGGTTCACTACACAGGCAATCCACCCAGTGGTGCTCTTGGTTCAACAGGATATGTGACTGAGCAAGGGTATCCCTCTGGCTCTTATCAGCGCCCCTGGGCCAATGGGATCACGGGAAATTCTGGTCCGCTTCCGGCAATTTCCCCGCAACAAGCGAATCAGGATTGGTCTTACCAGGATTCACCTCAAGATTCTTCACTCCAGAACGAACTTGAGGAAAACCTGCTCCCATCGGACGAAGGGCAAGCGCCATCAACTTCCAACCAGGAGCAGTACGGCGTTGATTATCAGCAACACGAAACGCCCCGGCACAACATGCACTTCCAGAGTTCCTATGGTCAGTCTCCAACTGGCCCGCTTGGTCAAAGCAACACTGGTCCTCTGGGATATCCAGGAGCGTCACCCAGTCAGCACACCGGAAACACCGGCCACCTGCCAGCCATAGGCGCAAGTGGAACCAGTACCATCGTGCAAAGTACCGTTGTGCAAAGCACAGTGGATTTAAATATGCTCATGGATATCATTGAGACCGTTTTTGATCGCCCTACCATTTCTACCTTTGTCTTGATGACAGGTGATAAGGATTTCACACGTATCAGCGCCCGTTTGAAGTTACGTTTGAACAAAACCGTTATTGTTGTAGGTATACCAGGAACCGTCAGCCGAGATTTAATTAGCAGTGCCAGCCAGTTTGTGCCTCTCGTGGTGGGAGGACAGGGTATCAGCACGGGAAACACCGGTGCGCTTCCTGCGATCAACGGGGGCTACAACCAGGTATCCAGTGGCAATACGGGGGCAATGCCTGCCATTTCTTACGGTGCGTCCACCCCCCAGTACCCGAACTATAGCGCGCCTTCAATGGATGTGCTTGATCCCCAGTTTTTGCAATTCCTCGACTACATTGATCGCAACTGGTCATGGCGCACCATTATCGGCGTCTCCAATTTCATTGGCGACCCGGTGAACCCCAAAAATCGGTTCCGAGGTCGGCTCACGCGTGAATCCGCACGCGAGTTGTTGAATGCTTGCATCCAGCAAAATATTTTGCTTGTGCAAACGGATGCAAGCGGTGCCGAAGATTTGCGGCTCAATCGCGCTCACCCAGGCGTCGATGAAGTGCTAAAACAATTTGTGCGCTAGCGCCAGGCAAAGCAAAGATAGAAAGAGTAGGGCGGTAATGGCTGGCTGTCACCGCCGATTCGTCGGCGGTGACAGCCAGCTATTATCGCCCTTAGATTTGAGAAGTGTTTCAATGAATGAATCTCGCATTGAGTTTTTCCGTCGTATGATCGCGGCTCCCAGTCCATCCGGCTTTGAGCAACCGGTGCAGCAGGTTATCCGCGAGGAGATACGACAGTATGCAGATGAGGTGCGCACCGATGTACATGGAAATGTGATCGCGGCCCTCCATCCGCAGGGCAATCTGCGTGTGATGCTCGAAGCGCACTGTGATGAACTGGGCTTTCTCGTGCGCTACATCAGCGAGGAAGGCTTCATCTACTTCGCGCCCATCGGCGGCTTCGATCCCTCGACGCTGCCGGGCGAGCGCGTGCAGATTCACACGGCGCGCGGAGCGGTGCCTGGCGTGATTGGCCGCAAACCGGTGCACCTGCTGCGCGATGAGGAGCGCGAGAAAGCACCTAAACTCTCCGACCTGTGGATCGATATCGGGGTCTCCGGCAAAGAAGAGGCCCAAAAACTTGTTGCCATCGGCGATGTCGCGACACGAGCGGCCCGGTTGGAGTCCCTGCGCGACGACCTTGTCGTTTCCCGCGCCCTGGATGATAAGTCTGGCGTCTTCGCCATCACCGAGGCGATGCGCCGTATCTACGAGCAACGCGATAAACTCAATGCCGCCGTCTTCTTCGTTTCTGCCGTACAGGAAGAGGTAGGCTTGCGCGGCGCACGCACGGCAGCCTACGAGGTGAACCCACGCATCGCCATCGCGGTCGATGTCACCTATACCTCGGACCATCCCGGCGTTTCAGCCAGGGAGATTGGTGAGGTGAAATTGAACGCAGGCCCGGTAATCTCAGTCGGCGGCAATATCAATCCTCGCGTCTACCAGCTTCTGCGCAAAGCAGCAGACGAAGCGGGCATTGAGTGCCAGATTGACCCACAACCAGACCATACAGGAACGGATACCGACGTGATTCAAGTGGCACGCGGCGGCGTAGCGACAGGGTTAGTCAGCATCCCTTGCCGCTACCTGCACACCGGCTCCGAAATCGCTTCGCTCAAGGATATCGACCAGGTAGCAGAGGTAATCGCCCGCTTCGTGCTTTCCCTGAACGAGGATACGAACGTAATCCCCTGATTGCCTTACGGGTTAAGGGCCTGTTCCACCTCGGCTACGGTCTTCAGATGGCAGACGCGCTCCGCCAGGGCGGTTAATTCCGGGCCTGGGCGCTGTGTAAGAGCGGCACGCACGGTAGGGATAGCGGTTGGCGTCATGCTGAGTTCGTCCACGCCAAGGCCAACGAGGAGCGGGGCAAGGTGCGCATCGCTGGCAATTTCGCCGCAGACCGCTACCGGCTTTCCGGCACTGTGCCCGGCTGCGGCTATCTGACCGATGAGGCGCAGAAGGGCTGGCTGCGTGGGCTGGTAGAGGTTGGAGACGCTGGTGTTGATGCGATCGCTCGCCAGGGTATATTGCAACAGGTCGTTGGCACCAATGCTGAAGAAATCGACCAGTTCGGCCAGTTCCGGGGCCATGAGCGCGGCAGAAGGAACCTCGACCATGATACCCAGCGGCACGTGCTGCGGCAGCGAGACGCCCTGCTTGCGCAGCCGCGCATAGACACGATCAAAAGAGGCGCGCACGGCGCGCGCCTCTTCAACGGTGCTAATCATAGGAAACATGATATGCAGTTCGATGCCCGTTGTCGCGGCGGCGCGCAGGAGCGCGCTTAATTGTTGCTCAAGAAGTTGGGGATAAGCCAGGTGAATGCGCACACCGCGCAGCCCCAGCGCGGGATTAGCCTCGTTGAGAGGGCCAATCACCGCCTCCAGCGCCGGCATGGGCTTGTCCGCGCCCGCGTCGAGGGTACGCACGACGATTGGTCCGACGCTGGCTGGCTCTCTGTCGCCAACGAAAGCACTGAAAACGCGCACGAAACGCTGGAACTGCTGCTCCTCATCGGGCAGTGTGGGCGCGGAGGCGAAGAGAAACTCGGAGCGCAGGAGGCCAATGCCCTCGGCTCCCCACTGGCGCGCCGCCTCGGCCTCCACCTCACTGCCCACATTTGCCAGCAGCGCAATGCGTCGCCCATTGATTACCAGTGGAGCCTGAGCCTGCTGTGCCTCCGCCTGCAAGGCAGCGCGCTGCACCTGTCGTTCGACAATGCGAGCGGAGAGTTGGGCATGTATTTCCGGCGCGGGATGCATGTAGAGCAGGCCAGCATCGGCATCCAGCCCCAATTCATCGCCCGTGTGGATGATCTGCAACGCGGCTTCGTCAAGTCCGGCCAGCGAGGGGATGCCCAGAGCGCGGGCCAGAATGGCGGCATGCGCGGTGGGGCCACCGGAAACGGTGCAGATGCCCAGCACCATCTCAGGGCGCAGTTGCGCTGTATCTGAGGGGGTGAGATCATGTGCCAGCAAAATGACGGGCGTGGTGAGTGTACTGAGATCAAGGGCGACTCCCGCTTGATCGGACTGGTCGCGTAGATGGCGCAGTGCCCGGTTGACCGCGTCGCGCACATCGACAGCACGAGCGGCCAGAAGTTCGTTATCCAGCCTCTCCAGCAGCAGCGCCTGCTCTTCACCGGCGCGAGCAAGGGCGCTGGCGGCGCTGATCTGCTGTGTAGCAATCGTATTCAGCGCCTCATCTATTAATGCCTCATCGCTGAGCATGAGCGCCTGTGCCTCAAAAATAGCAGCTTGCTCTGCCCCGACGCTGCTCTGCACGTTGTGAGTGAGGGCATGCAGTTCGTTCTCTGCGGCCCTGAGGGCCGCACGCAGGCGCTGCTGCTCCGCCGCTACCTGCCCAGGCGCAATATGCTGCTGCTCGACGTTTTTTAGCGAAAGGCGGCTCTCACTTACTACGAGGGCAGGGCCGAGCGCGACGCCGGGCGATGTTGGAACGCCTTTCCATATCTCTCCGCCCGGGTCCGCTCGAAGCTGTTCCTGCGCTTGAGGCGCAGGAGTCGCAGCCAGCGCCAGCGCAGGCGCGGGAGAGACAACCTGCGCTGGTTCGGTTTCGTTGAAGTTGGCGCGCACCAGTTCGCCGATGGCTGCCAGCGCGGCCTCGGCCTGCGGACCGCGCGCCCGCAAGGTAATAGTATCGCCCTGGCGAATATTGAGTGAGAGGACGCCAATCAAATTCGTGGCAGGAGCCTGTCTGCCGTGGGCGAATACCTCGATTCGGGCGTCGTAATGGTCGGCTGTCTGCACAAACAAGGCGGCAGGGCGTGCGTGAAGGCCGGTAGGATTGGTGATGGGAAGCGTAATCTCAAGTGCTGGTTCTGCCGTTTCGCTGGTCGGGGGCGGCGGGGGGGCAGAAGGCGCAAAGGGAAAAGTTTCCGGGGCTTCGGGCTGGCTAATCGGCTTAAGGAGTTGGAGTTGCTCCTTCGTCGCCACGCGCTCGGCCGCCTGCCGCACCTCCGCCAGCGCGTGGCCGAGCGAGGCATCTATCGCTGCCGCCACCGCCCCCTCCACAAGAGGCGCAGCGGTAAGCTGCACGCGATTGCGCACCTCCTCGTCGAGAAACTCCAGCGCCATCTCGGTGGAGAGAATGGCGCTGCCAAGATCGAGCAAAACCAGCACACCTTCAGGATTGTCAACCGACTGAATGGCGGAGAGAATGGTATCGGTGGAGGTGCCGATAATATTCTCGCCTGCGCCACCTGCCGGTGCAATCGGTACTTTCCCCTGGGACATCTGGTTCGCAAGTTCAGCTACACCGGCAGCAAGCTGCGCGCTATGAGAGACAATAACCAGTCCTACAGGCATAGAGACTCCTTGAAGTCACCCCAGGGTAACGTTACATGTTCGCACAGACTTCAGCGAGGCTGCGCAGCATGAGCCAGCTAGAGGTTGCGCCGGGGTCTTGATGACCAATGCTACGCTCACCAAGATAGCTGGCACGTCCTTTGGTGGCAAGCATGGGAATCGTGGCCTTCATGCCCTCTTCGGCGGCGGCGGCTGCCCGCGCGGTTATCTCGGCAAGGCTCGCGTTCGCGGTAAGGGCCTGCTTCGCGGCGGCAAGGGCAGGCGTGAGGGCATCAACCATCGTCTTTTCACCCGGCTGCGCCTTGCCGCGCGCCACAATGCCGCCCAGAAAGGCGTCGAGCATGGCGACGACATCGGCATGGGCCAGCTCCGTCTTCCCGGCAGCCGCCCCTCCGGCTCGCAGAAAGGCGGTGCCGTAGAGCGGGCCGCTGGCACCGCCAACCGTTGAGACGAGCGTGGAACCAACGGTACGCATCTGTGTGGCGATATCCATTGAGGCCATCGCGGAAAACTTATCGCGTACAGCAGTAAAGCCACGGTCCATGTTAATGCCATGATCTGCGTCACCAATCGCCGAGTCGAGTTGCGTCAAATATTCACGATTCTCGTGCAGCACGTCCGCGACGCGCTCTAACCAGCGCAGGGTATCTTCATTGGTCATCATATGAAACATTCCTCATCGTCTATTCAAGGTATGGAGATCTCCATATCCCCATACCTTGAATTGTACTACATAGCCCAGCGCAACGCAGGGGTATGGACTGGCGCATCCCAGTATTTCGTCAACTCGTCATCCAGACGAACGAGGGTAATGGACGTACCAGCCATTTCGAGCGAGGTGATGTAGTTGCCAACCAGGTTGCGAGCAATGGTGATGTTCTTGCCCTTCAGAATCTGAAACAGAGCATTGTAGACGATGTAGAGTTCGATGAGCGGCGTGCCACCCATACCGTTGACCATCGCCAGCACCTGATCGCCTGCCTTGAGACCCATATCTTCCACGATAGGCTCGGTCAGCATCTCCACGATATCGTTGGCAGGGGCAAGTTTGACACGCCGCCTGCCCGGCTCACCGTGGATACCGATACCGATCTCCATCTCGTCTTCGCCCAGCTCAAACGTCGGTTTGCCAGCCGCCGGAACAGTGCAGGAGGTAAGCGCCATGCCCATACTGCGCCCCTGGTCATTCACCTTTTTCGCGAGCGCCGCGACCTGCTCTAGCGGCGCTTTGGTCTCAGCCAGACCGCCAACGATCTTTTCCAGCAGCACCGTCACGCCTACGCCGCGCCGTCCCGCCGTGTACAGGCTATCTTGCACAGCCACATCATCGTTGGTGACAACGGTGGCTACCTGGATGCCTTCGGCCTCAGCCAACTCTGCCGCCATCTCGAAGTTGAGCACGTCGCCTGTGTAGTTCTTGACAATGTGGAGAACGCCCGCACCACCGTTGACCGCTTTGGTCGCCGCCAGCATCTGGTCGGGAACGGGCGAGGTAAAGACGGCGCCGGGACAGGCTGCATCGAGCATACCCACGCCGACATAGCCGCCATGCATCGGTTCGTGGCCGCTGCCGCCGCCGGAAATGACGCCCACCTTCCCCTGTATCGGCGCGTCCTTACGAATCACAATCTGCTGCTCAATATCGACGCGAATCAGGTCAGGGTGGGCCTCCTGCATGCCCTCCAGTTCCTCTTTGACAACATCTTCCGGCTTGTTGATAAGCTTCTTCATGTGACCTCCTGCAATAGTGGTTCTACTGTTTCTGTTGTTGCATGGGTACGTGTAGCCCTTCGGCAGCGATCTGCCGTTCGACTTCGCTCCGATACGCTTCCACCATTGCCTGCTGCTGTTCCGCTGTCCAGTCTTCCTCCTTTGCCATCATGGCAGCAACTTCATCGAGGATGCCGAGGCCGCGCTGCCGATCCTCCAGAATGATTGAGGTGCGACGAGCCAGCATGTCGAATGGTGTCATCGCCATCTCATCACAGCAGGCATGAATGACTTCAGCACGGATATAGGGCAGGTCTTCGATAAGCAGGTTGCCCAGGGAGGCATCTTTCTCCACCAGGTCCAGCACGTCGTTAGCAGTGGCGCCGTAGCTTCTTTCCAGGTGCGTAAGCGTCTCAGGCAGAATGCCAAGCCGCCCGGCGCGTTCTTCCAGTTCATTCTTCACGTTTGGCCAACCGGCGCTGCCCAGCAGTGGGAGATTTTCGGTTGGATGCAATGGCTTTTTAACGCCAGCGCGCTTGCTAATCACATCCATCGTATCCTCTGCCATGCGCCGATACGTGGTCAACTTGCCCCCGACGATGGTAATCAGGCCGGAGGAGTCTTCCAGCACGGCATGAGTACGAGAAAGTCTGGCCGTCGAGCGGTTCTTCGCGTTACGTGGACGAATCAAGGGGCGATACCCCGCATAGGTGCTGATGATATTCTCTTCGGTTAGATGGACGGAAAGATAGCGATTCAGGTACTTGAGCAGGTATTCAATCTCTTCATGCCTGGTGACCGGATGGTCGAGATCGCCGCTGCCGGTATCGGTGGTACCGAACACGGCCCGCGATTCCCAGGGAACGATGAAGAGAATGCGCTTATCTTCGGTCTCAGGCAGCACAATGGCCGAACTGCCCAGTTCCAGGTCTTTGCGAGACAATACAAGATGGACACCCTTGCTCGGCTGCACTTCTATCTGCGACTCGTGGCCGGTCATCCCTTCGAGCTGCTCCGCATAGACGCCCGTCGCATTGACCACATAGCGGGCGCGCACGGTCAGTTGCTGCTTGCCCAGGCGGTCAAGCACGTGCGCTCCGGTGACTTTTCCATTCTCCATAAGAAAACTGGTCACTTCGGTATAGTTCGTGATGGTAGCGCCGAACTGGGCAGCAGTCCGAATAACAGCCATCGTCAGGCGAGCATCATTGGTTTGAGCGTCGTAGTAGAGATAGCCCTCTTCCAGCCCCTCGGTCTTGAGCGCAGGAGCGAGCTTCATCACCTCCTTGCGACTCAAATGCCGATGCCTGCCCACATTGCGTCGCCCTGCCAGCGCATCGTACATATAGAGACCGATATTGAGGATGAAGCTGAGTCCAATCCCATTGGGCGTTGTAAAAGGCATGCCAACAGGGTGCAGGTCTCCCTTGTACATGGGCAGGACAAATGGGACGGGGTGAACCAGGAACGGTGCGGTATGTACTAGAATACCACGCTCAACCAGAGCTTCATGCACGAGCGCGAAATCGAATTCGGGCAGGTAACGGATGCCGCCGTGAACCAGCTTGGTCGATTTGCTGCTGGTGCCGCTGGCGAAGTCGGTCTTCTCGACAAGCGCTACCTTATAGCCGCGAGCAACGGCGTCAAGAGCCACACCTGCGCCCGTGATGCCCCCTCCAATGACCAGGACATCAAATTGCTCGCTATCGAGTAAAGAAAGATTGTGCATGCGCACAGATGGTGATAGTGGTTGCATGGTAGGTGCTGCGAACGTATGAGAGAGACAGCTTGCCCCATGTGAACGCATCCATCCCCTCACACATTCGCAGTTTCGTCCTTTCATGTCTTCGCGATGCAGACGCGAAACTAGTCAGCAGCAGGCTCCCGAACAGCTTCACCCTTTTCAACAGCCGCGCCCGATTTCATCAGCCCCTTGGCGATCAGCACCCTGGAGACGGTGTATTGCCAGATCAGACCACCGACAACGCCTCCTAACAGAGGTGCGACAATGGGAATCCAGAAGTAGTAATTGTCCACGCTGAGGCTGGCACCACCGCTGACAATGGCGATCCAGAGGCGAGGGCCAAAGTCACGGGCAGGGTTGATAGCATATCCGGTGTTCGCTCCGAAAGATGCACCAATTGCTACGATCAAGAGGCCAATAATCAGCGGATTCAGGTTTGCCTGCACCGGCTGGTTGCGCACATCCACAATAGCGAAGATCAGACCTACCAGGAGAGCGGTACCCACAAACTCATCGCAGAAGGCGCCAAAGGTTCCAACAAACGACCTGTGGCCGGTGTAAAAAATCCACCCGAAACCCTTGCCACCATAGGTCGGTCCCTGGGCAATCTGGCCGATAGTCAAATGATTCGCCGCCAGAGCATTGACGAGCGCTCCCTGATAGACGAAGTACAGAATCAAGGCGGCCACAAATGCTCCCGCCACCTGAGCGACCCAGTAAGGAATCACCTTACTCCAGGGATGGTCCCCTTTTACCGCAAAAGCCAGAGTGACAGCAGGGTTGAGATGAGCGCCACTGGCAGCGCCTGCCACGTAGACACCCAGCATCACAGCCAGACCCCATCCGAAAATGATGACCACCCAGGTATTCGCACCTATACCCACTCCCTGTGATGTACCAAAGAGTCCAAAGACTGCCACACAGCCATCACCAAAGAGGATCAGGACCATCGTGCCGAAAAACTCCGCGATTGCCTCGCCCCAGACGCCAGCCAGAGCACTGGGTTTGGGAGCAGCCGGATTCACAGTTGCCATAGATGCTCACTCCATTTCCGCAATACGGGAACAGTATCAAGAAAGCTGCCCCGCTGCATTTACTCAAAAGTATGAGAACGAAACTCGAAAAAGGAAACGCGCTACGAAGACGACATTTCAACACCCACACAGGGCGGGACTTATGCTGGTCTGAGCCAGTTTAGCGGGCTACATCTCTCCAATGGCCGATCATGAATTTTACTAACCAGAACCGGGAAGGCACCTACCCATCTCCTCCAGGGACAGGGGGCGCATACGCGGACGGGTGGAAGCCTTGTGCCTGCTCGCTTGCCTGATCCAGGACATGTGCAGTGGCGAGATAGACAGGCACAATGCCCTCTCAACCGCTCTACCCTACCTTCTGTCCGTACAGCACAAGTCCGCACCTTTTTCCCTGGTCTTGCATGTCCAAATTCATTTCTGCCTACTCGGGCTGTTCCCAGCCCTCTGCGCGCTTGACGGCCCGCTTCCAGCCAGCATAGAGCTTTTCGCGCTCGTCGGCGGACATAGAAGGCTCGAAAGTGCGGTCAATAGCCCACTGTGCCGCGACCTCCTGCTCGCTCTGCCAGAAACCTACAGCCAGACCTGCCAGGTAGGCCGCGCCCAACGCGGTCGTCTCAGCCACCTTCGGGCGCTGCACCGGAACGCCCAGGACATCGGCCTGGAACTGCATGAGCAGATTGTCCACAACAGCGCCGCCGTCGACGCGCAGAGTGGTCAGGTTGACGCCACTATCGGCGGTCATGGCTTCCAGCACATCGCGGGTCTGATAGGCCATGGATTCAAGCGTGGCGCGGGCTATGTTGCCAGCATTGGAGCCGCGCGTCAGGCCGACGATAGTGCCACGGGCATAGGGGTCCCAGTAGGGAGCACCGAGACCGACGAAGGCGGGAACGAAGTAGACGCCGCCGCTGTTCGGCACAGACGCCGCCAGTGTCTCGACATCGCTACTGTTCTTGATGATGCCCAGTTCATCACGCAGCCACTGCACAGCCGCGCCGGTGATGAAGATGCTGCCCTCCAGCGCGTAGGTGACCTGTGGCTTGCTCGGGTCACCGAGGCCCCAGGCGATGGTGGTGAGCAGGCCGTTTTGCGAGGGAACAGCCTTGCTGCCGGTGTTCATGAGCATGAAGTTGCCGGTGCCATAGGTATTCTTCGACATGCCGGGCTGGAAACAGGCCTGACCGAAGGTAGCCGCCTGCTGATCGCCCGCGTCACCCGCCATCTGGATGGGGCCACCGAAGAATTCGGGGTCGGTCTCGCCATAGACAGAACTCGACGGCATCACCTGTGGCAGCATGGAGCGCGGAACGCCCAGTTCATTGAGGATGACATCATCCCAATCAAGGGTGTAGATGTTGAACATGAGAGTACGTGAGGCATTGGAGAAATCGGTGACGTGCACGCGGCCTTTGGAGAGACGCCACATCAGGAAGGTATCGACGTTGCCGAAGAGAAGATCGCCATTGTCGGCCTTTTCACGCGCCCCCGGAACATTGTCGAGAATCCACTTCACCTTGGTGCCGGAAAAATAGGCGTCGGTCACCAGACCAGTGCGCTCGCGAATCTCTTTGTCAAAGCCCTTTGCCTTCAGCGCATCACAGATCGGGACGGTCAGACGGCTCTGCCAGACGATGGCGTTGAAGACCGGCTTGCCGGTGTTCTTGTCCCAGACGATGGCGGTCTCACGCTGGTTGGTAATGCCCAGGGCGGCGATATCTGAAGCAGAGGCCCCAGCTTTCCTCAGCGCCTCTTGAGCAACGCTGAGCTGGCTCGTCCAGATCGCCTCCGGATCGTGCTCGACCAGACCGGGAGATGGATAAATCTGGGGGAATTCTTGCTGCGCTACGCTCACTATCGACCCATTATGGTCGAATACGATGGCGCGCGAACTGGTTGTGCCCTGGTCCAGGGCCAGCACATACTTTGCCATAGTTAGCCCTCTTTCTGATGTTACTTACTATTTGTTACCAAAGACAACATTGTACTCAATAAACACAGACAACAATGCCTGTGCGGGTACACAGTGTAAGTGAAAAGGCTAGGCCCACAATTCCGGGCGTGAAACGGCTACGCCCAGCGCGCCACACTTCAGTACCGCCTCCACCTGCCTCGTCGTAGAGATCAGGCCAGAAGCGATAAAAGGCAGTGGTAAAGGCGCTGACAGGTATGGAACAACGTGAGGAACGACAAGGGCCGGCGAGATATCCAGCACATCGATGTACTGCTCATCCATCGAGTCGAGAGCCATTTCCAGGCCGGTAGAATCGACGGCAAAAATACGCTGGACGGTCTCCAGACCAAAATCCTTTCCCTGTGCCAGTATACGTGTATGATTAGAGATAATGCCTGTTACATGGAGTTGCTCAACAAGATAGCGCATGCCAGCGGCATCGGGATGAACGCCGTCGATATGATCAACGTTAACATAGACAGCCAGGCCGCGCTGATGCGCCCGCTCCAGCAAGGAAGAGACTTCAAACAGGCTGCAATGGCGTAAGAAGATCGCACCAATTCCTGTAGAATCGAGAGCATGCACGAACTGCATACGATTCTCCACCATCGGAATGAGCTTGCATTTCGCTGGAAGCGAGAGTAGCGAACTGTAAGATTGTACGAGCATACTGCACTCCTTGCTATCCAGATAAAAAACAACAAAGTCCCAAGCCTCTCATAAAAGGGTGGCTCAGGACTTTTCATTTCACTGTCCCTACACACATATGCAGTTGTCTCAACACTACGGCCCCCTAACATGGGTTGGATGTTTGATTATATCACATCAGGGACCGGGTTACACGATAGCTCCTTCCGCGCCATTCCTTGCAATGAACGATAAGCAAAAATGATAGCCTCATATGCAGATGGCATATGAACGAAAGACCGAGATGAATTTTGCCATACAAACTATACAACTCTGTATGGTTCGCATATAATGATATTACTCAGCGTAAGGCCATTTGTCAAGCCCTACAGCCGTAAAAAGTTCATCTTTTCTACTGATGGGACACGATGTAACAGGTAAATTCGATGACGAAACAGGAGTTCCTGCGTTTAGCCCGGCTCCATCCGGTGGCGGCGGCAATCAAAACCAGCGAAGACATGCAGGTGGCACTGGAGTCAGATGCCATGCTACTCTTCCTGTTGAAAGGCGATGCCTTCCAGCTAGCTCCTTTTGTGAGCGAGGCGCACAGGCTTGGCAAGGGAGTGGTGGTGCATGTCGATCTGGTAAGTGGGGTAGGCAAGGACCGGGCCGGTATTCAGTATCTGCGTCAGATCGGCGTCGATGCGATTATTACCAGCCGCTCGCAACTGGTCACCGCCGGGAAGGCAGAGGGGTTAGTGACCATCCAGCGCCTGCTCCTGGTGGATGATTCTGCGCTGGAAACCGGCGCGCGCACGATTGCCCGCGCAGCTCCTGATCTCATAGAAATCCTGCCGGGAATTATCTTTCCCGAAGTTGCCCCAACCTTGAAACAGTTGCTGCACGGCCCATTTATCGCCGGTGGCTTCATTCGTACTGCCGCTGATGTAATACGTATTCAGGCTGCCGGTGCTATCTTGAGCAGCAGCAGCACCTATGCCCTCTGGCGCGGCACGCAAGAAAAATAAGCGTCATGGTGAGGAGATTTTTTTATGCGAAACGTCCCTAATCTACTCAGTGCCAGCAGGATGGTTGGAACCATCCTGGTGTTCATACTTGTGCTCGTTAACCAGCCCACAGCCTTCCTGCTCGCCACCCTGGTCTTCTTCCTGGCCTCCGTCACCGACTACTTCGATGGCTACCTGGCGCGGCGCCTCAAGGTGGTTTCTCAGCTAGGCATCTTCCTGGACCTGACTGCCGACAAGGTGTTTGTTTCCACGATCCTCGTCGCGCTGGTACAAATCGGCCTTGTACCGGCCTGGATTGTCTTCATCATCATCACCCGTGAATTTCTGGTGATGGGCCTGCGCTCCATGGCAGCGGCGAAAGGAACGGTGATTCCGGCAGGAATGTGGGGAAAGCAGAAAACATTCATTACGCTGGTGGCGATGGGAGGCATACTGCTTGCCAAAGGACTGGGAGCCGCAGGACTCTCGATCTTCCCGCTCATGCTTCACTTCAGCAGCCAGACGGTAAACATTCCCAATATTCTGCTGCTGATCGCCGATGTCCTGTTGATTGTTGCCACCATCTGGACCATTTTCTCAGGTGTGGAATACATGATCGGTGCCGCCCCAATCTTCCAGAAAGAGCAACCCCGGCAGCCCACCCCGTCCCAGGTATGAGCTATGTCAATGCGAGCGCAGCGCAGAATTTCTGCGCTGCGCTCGCATTGACATAGCAGTTACACATGAGACGCCGAATTACTGGGAGCAGGTGCACCCTCTTCAATCTTGACCTTCTGGCCGATCTTACGCTCCTTCCCACTTAAGAGACGGGCAATATTATCATGGTGGAGAGCGATGACGAAGGCGGGAGCAAGGATCAGGTAGACCAGTTGCGGCAGGTGGACATAGAAGATTTGACCGGCAAAGAAAAAGATGATGCCGCAAATCATCGAGGTCACCCCCCCCACAATCGAGCCAAGTGAGACGTAGCGCGAGATCGCAATGGTACTGCCCGTAGCAATCGCCGCGATCAAAAAGGTAACCGGAGAGATAACCAGAATGGCACCGGCACCCGTGGCGACGCCGCGTCCCCCTTTAAAGCCAATGAATACTGGATACACGTGCCCAACGAGGGCGGCAAGAGCGGCGATGGTCAATCCCCAGCCGGAGAGGTAAAATATCGGAAGCTTCGCCAGCAGGGTTGGCCCTACCCCTTTCGAGATGTCGAACAGGAAGACGGTGATAGCGGGACCCCAGCCAAGCGTGCGTAAGACGTTGGTGGCCCCTATTTTATGACTGCCGTAGTCACGGATATCGAAATCTTTCCCACGCAGGAGTTTTCCCATCCAGTAACCTGCGGGAACGGACCCCCAGAGATACCCGATGAGGGCAATGATGATGCCTCCAAGAATACCAGGCATAGCAGCCTCCTTTATAAATATCGCACCGCACTCTGCTATTTTTATCCTAATTATAGTTACATTCAGGACAAAAATCTAGCATACCCTGGAGAGAACCCCTCGCCCATTACGCGGAAACCATCGGTTTAATGTAAAGCAGAAGACATGTTATGGTATACTGGTATGGATGAGGAGGTATGTATGAAAAAAATCGGCGGTCGCCTCACCAGAGGCGTAGGATTGCTTCTATTCAGCGTGGCGGCAATGGTGATGGCAGTGCTGGCAGTGGCTGTACGTCACATCATGGAGACGCCGCAGCCACTGGAAAGCCCTCTGCCAGGAGAAGCCCGTATCTATCGCTGGCAGCGCAGCCACATCTTCTACAAAGTGCTGGGACCAGCAGCGGCTCCCGCGCTTGTGCTGCTGCACGCGCCAGGTATTGGCGCATCTTCGTATGAGATGCGTAAAATCATGGAGCCACTGGGGGCAGAGTTTCGTGTCTACGCGCCAGACCTGCCCGGTTTCGGTCTCTCTGATCGGCTCAATAGAGACTACTCAGCCGCCATGTATATTGAAATGGTGCAGGATTTTCTCCGCGACGTGGTTGAGAAACCCACAACGCTTGTCGCCAGTGGGCTGAGCTGTAATTACGCCGTCGCTGTAGCGCAACGCTCGCCTGAACTGTGCGAGGGCCTCGTGCTCATCTCTCCAACACAGCTCTTCAGTGGAAGCCAGCAGCGGCCAACACTTGCGCAGCTCCCAGTTCTTGGAACATTGCTCTATCCACTTACGAGCATCCGGCCCGCGTTGCGCTATACTATGAAAAGGCAGCACGCAGCCGGTAATGACGATGTGGCAAGAGAAGAGATCGATTACCTGTACGCAGCCAGCCATCAGTTCGGCGCGGAGCACGCCCCCCTGGCGCTGCTGGCGGGAAAACTGGATGTGGATGTAGCGCGAGCATGCGCGGATCTGGCGCAGCCGACGCTCTTACTCTGGGGAACAGAGGCATTGAACCGCCTGCGCGCCATCGGCGGCCAGCACGAACTCGTGACCCCGGCACGGAGCCAGTTGGAGCTTATCAAGGACGCGGGCGCGGCTGTACACGAAGAGTATCCCGAAATCGTTATTACAAATATCCTTCAATGGAGGAAGGAGCAGGTACAAACGCCAGACGATGCTCGGTCGAACGCAGTAGTCGCAACTGCAACGCAGGAAGAGACAGACATGGAAGCAGAGCAAGCCCCGGAAGAGGGAGCGCTGGTTATGATAGAACCACTACTGGCAGAGGAGGAGGTAGAATCACAACCCGAAACTACCGCAACGATACAGGAGCGGGAAGAGATGCAGCCAGCAGTCGCGGTCGAGGCTTACTGTGTGAAGTGCAAGAAGAAAACGCCGATGAAAGAAGTTGAAGAGGTGACAACGAAGAACGGCGCCCCGGCCATCCGTGGCAAATGCTCGGTTTGCGGCAGCGGCCAGTATCGCATGGGGAAGCTGGCATAGCGCGAAAATTTGGGTAAAAATCCCTTGACGAGAGCGGGCCGAGGCCGTATAATCACGTCCATGCGTTGTGAATAAGCTCACTACTATCCCGGAAAGAGCCATACTGCTCTACATATGTGGGGCAGGAGGGGACGTTTTCACCGCACGAAGTATCACTTTGATCGGGGAAAAAAAGAACACTAGAAAAAGTGTGGCAAACGTAGCGGTGGGGAAAGGGAACAGGAATAAAAACGGTGGAGCGGTAGTTCTTACAACAAAGAACGCCCCACCAACAGGGTAAAATCCCTCAAAACCAGGGAGGAGAAACAAATGAGTATTGGTGGACAAAGTGATGCCAGGTCCGAACGCCGGGTCTATCGCTTAACACCTGAAGGCTTTGCGAAAATGCAGCAACGCCTGGATTACTTGCGCAATGTGAGACGCAAGGAGGTTGCTGACTACATTCATGAGGCAAAGGAAGCCGGTGATATCAGTGAAAGCAGCGCCTACGAGGATGCGAAGAACGAGCAGGCAAAGGTCGAAGGAGAGATTCTTGAGCTTGAACAACTGCTCTCCGCTGCTGAGATCATGACCCCCGATATGCATGGGGCAGAAGAAGGTCCCGCCGTTGTACGCATTGGTATGCAGGTCAAAGTCGAGACGGACAGTGGCGCGGAGCGCACTTTCAAGATCGTCGAGACCTTTGAGGCCAATCCGAAGGAGGGCCTCATCTCCGATCAGTCGCCCGTTGGCAAGGCGTTGCTGGGCCACAAGGAAGGCGACGAAGTGACTGTTTCGACGCCCGGCGGTGTCAGCACCTACACTATTCTTGCTATCAGCCCGATGTTATAAGCCAGCAGGCAAAAAAAGAGAACAGGCAGTGAGTGAAAAATCGCTTCAACCTGTTCTCTTTTTTTGCTTTTAGCCTTCGGCGGCAAACTTTTGCTCCTTTGGCGGCTCAGGAATGGCGAACCAGCCGAAGAGGCCGGAGACGACGAAGAGCAGACCGCAGCAGGCAAAGATGATATAGACGGGGACGAACTGCGCCACGAAGCCAGCCAGGCCAAGCGAGATGAGACTCATACCATACATGCTCGTCTCAATGACCGATTGCACACGGCCCATCAGTGTTTTCGGCGTGACGCTCAGCATCAACGGCATAAAGCCAACATCGATAGCTCCCTGGGGGGAAGACGCGATAAAAATGACAGCGAGGGCGAGCAGAAAGTTGGTCTGGAAGGCGTAGATGGTCAGTCCCACGCCGAGCAGGAAGACACTGCCCGCCAGCATATGCCGCGAACTGACCTTGCTGGCAATCAACCCGGCCACAATAGCGCCCAGCAGCGTGCCCATGCCCGCCGAGGCTGTCAGAGGGCCATAGAGCGCCGTGCTTACATGCAGGCGCAGGCTGACAAAGACGATATCAAGGGCGTTTAACGCGCCCGCGCCCAGCATGGCAATCAGCGCCAGCACAACCACCATCAGCAGCACTCGCGTCCTGGCAACGAAGCGAAAGCCAGCCAGCAGTTCGCGCACAATCGCGCCAACACCGCCCTGCTGCGGGGCTCCAGCCGCCAGCGCGGGGCGCATCTCTTGCCGAGAGACGCGCAGCAGCACGATACAGAGCGCGGAGACCAGGAACGAGAAGGCATTGATGGAAACAGCGATAAACGGCCCTAGCGCGAAGTAAAGCGGAGAGGCAATAGCCGGGCCGATAATGAAGGCCAGCGCAAAAGTTGCCTGACTGATCGAGGCAGCCTGTGGCTGCTGCTTTTCCGCCACGATGACCTGCAGCACGCCCGATTTCGCAGGCATGAAGAAACGCGCGAAGGTGGCGAGCAGGAAAACACTGGCGTAGATGGCCGGGAGACGCAGGAAGGCGGGAACCACCAGAGGCAGCAGCGTCACCACCGCCCGTGTCACGTCGGCCACGATCATCGTAGTACGGCGATTCCAGCGATCCACAAAGACCCCGGCTACCGGACCAAGCAGGAAGATGGGCGCATACTGAGCAATGAGCACGCCGCTAATCGCGGCGGCAGAGTGCGTCAGCGCGAAGACCCAGACCAGCAGTGTGGTACTGTAGACGAAATCACCGCTATTGGAAATAGCCTGCCCACTGGCAAGCAACGCAAAGTTGCGATTGATCAACAAGCCCCGCCCTGGAACAGGTCCTGGACTTTGTGGCTGTTCAGGAACCATCCCCTCCGATGGTCCGGTTGATGGCGTCAGGGAACCAGTCGGCATACAAATGCTCCTCTCGTTTCTTCAGTGCTTCTACAAACAAGCCGTTTCGGATATCCTACGCGGCTTTTTTCAGCAAGACCTCACGCACAGCAGGGGAAGCGTAGAGTTTGCCGGTCAGGTGGAAATGCTCCACAGCCCGCTCCACAAGGTCGGCAGGGATGTCGTCGGCAAAACGGCAGACGCCAATGACCTCTATCTGCAAACGCCTGCCCTCTGCCAGCGCCTTTTCCAGATCGGAGCGGCGGAATTCCACAAACCCTACCGCCCAGGTGCGGGGAGAGGAGGACGTTACCGCCTCCGGTACTTTTTGAAATGCGGAGACAGGCGAAGCGATAGAGGGATAGACAGTAAAGAAACCGACCATCTCCTGTTCGCCTTCTATGCCCCGGCGCTGCTCATAGGGCTTGAACAGGTCAATCATCTGATCCTCAAGTTGCTTCATCTCTTCAGCCGTCATATAGAGATGCGTCAGGCCGAGACCGAGGTAGGGATCATTCACTTTTTGTTCGAGCATATGGCGAAAGGCGCGCAGAAAGCCCTCTTTCATCTGGCTGAGCACGGTGCTCATCACTGTTACCGCGTCTGCAGGCGGCGCGGAGAGCAGTTGCTTCTCTACGGCGATATCTCGCGCCACAGGCTGGTAATACTTTTCAAGAATACCACCCTTCTCGCGAGTTTCTACCAGGCGCAGCAGACCCACCTTCTCCAGTTCGCGCACATGGTAATGCACTCTGGCCGGAGCTTCGCCCAGCGCCTCACCTAGCTGCGTCACCGTCATCGGCTGCGTCTTCAGCAAGTCGATGATGCGCAGGCGCAGCAGATCAGCAATGGCCCGCAGTTGCTCAATGTTCTCAATTTCGTAATGCTCTAACATATGTAATAAATCCTGATCGATAAAAAAGATTTGATCGTGTAAAAAATATAAACTATTGGGCATCCATCTGTCAAGATGGTAAAATATGAGTAACGAATATACCATTGTGAATGAAGGCGGGTTATCTCTCTTATGACAGAAGTAGCGACAACAAAACAGGCACAGAAGCAAAAACCGGACCTCAACGTCGATATCTATGCCGGGTCAGCAACCCCCCTACTGGCGCAATCGGTGGTCGAGTTGCTTGGACTTTCACTAGGCCACCGCGACATCCATCACTTCGAGGATGGCGAGACGCACGTGCAGATACTGGACAACGCACGCGGGCGCGATATCTATATCATTCAATCTACCTGCTGGCCTGTGAATGAGAACCTGATGGAATTGTTGATTATGATCGATGCATTTCGCCGTGCCTCCGCCGACCGCATTACCGCCATCATTCCCTACTACGGTTACGCCCGCCAGGAGAAAAAATCGACCGGGCGCGAGCCGATCACCGCCAAACTGGTGGCTAACCTGCTCACCGTTGCCGGAGCAGACCGCGTGGTCGCCATCGATCTGCACTCACCGGCGATTCAGGGCTTTTTCGACATCGGCATGATTTCTCTGACGGCCATTCCCCTGCTGGCCGATTACGTGCGCAAGAATATTCCCTTGCAAGACGCGGTGATTGTCACCCCCGATACAGGCCGTCTCAAAGTGGCGGATATGTACGCGAACCTGCTCAACCTCCCTCTGGTAGTGGTTTATAAACGGCGCAGCGGCGAGCACGGGGAAGAGGTCGAGGCACGCGCTATTATCGGCGATGTCAAGGGAAAGCACCCCATTATTGTCGACGATATCATCTCTACAGGAGGTACTATCGTCGCCAGCGCAGAAGCGCTCCTTGAAGCTGGAGCACAGCCAGATATGACGGCGGTAGCGACACACGGAGTCCTGGCCCCGGTGGCGGAAGAAAAGCTGGCAAGGCCGGAGATCAAGCGTATCGTCACCACCGATACCATCCCACTCCACAGCGCCGGATTGCTCGATAAAACCTCTGTCATCTCCGTCGCGGGCCTGCTGGCAGAAACCATCTCACGCCTGCACCTGGGACAATCCATCAGTGCCCTCTTCCGGCACGGACACGAAACGTATCCTGTGTGAACAGGGAAGAAGCCTCGTATTGACACTTCCTGACATAGTGATATGATATGGGCAACGCCGTGAGAGAAGAGAGAAGCCATCGACATCAACAGCACACCTGGATTTGACGCGATGAGATAAGATGGGCGGCGAGGAGCACACTGTAATGATTACATTTGAAGACATAACGGAGTATTTTCTCAAGGCAGCAACCAACGTTGGCTTGACCACACACCCCGAGTACTGGACAAACACCCGCACACTGGAACGAGAATTCGCCTGCACCTGTCATATTGGAAGCTGTGAAGAGGCCGACAATCGCAGCACCTGCACCGTCTCCTTCACCTGGAGCACACTAGATACCGCTCTCTCGCTGGAAGGCCCCACCGGCATCTGTGAATTCTTTCACGAGCCGGGCGAAGCCTGCCCGCACCTGCACACACGCGATATCCCTCCCCTGCTTTTTGATCTCTCCTACAACCTGGTGCTCAGCGGTCCGATGATCTCAGAAACCAGCCTGCTTTCGCTGATACAGGCGCTTCGATTGCGCGCCAGCGAGCAGAGCAGGCGGGCCACGGAGACGCGACCGGGCATCAGCATGGCCTTACAGGATAACCGCCTGCAACCGGAGGCGCTGACACTGCAACAGCGCGTGGAAATCCCGATCTGGCATCCTGAGGGAATGCGCGGTCTGCACGATCTGCACGAAACGGAGGAAGTTCACAGACGTTCGGCCCGCTTTCTCCTGCGCCAACGCGAGATTGACGAGGATGAAGACGAGGACGAGAATGAGGATGAAGAGCAGGTCGAGGTAATAGCGGACAACCCACGGCCCGAGGAGTGGGTGCCGCAGGTGCTGGTCGAAGTTTGCCAGGATATCGTACATGGGCTGCAAGCCCTGGAAGCAGCCCGTTCCTATGGCTCGTTTTCGTAAAAGAGATCAGAAGAGAAGGCAGGCCCTGTGTCGAGGCGCAGGGCCTGTCTCCTCTTCTGATCTCAATACATCCTGCGTGGTTTGCGGCGGCGTTCGGGTGGCAGGAGGACATCAAGAGCATCATCGACGGTAACGATACCTTCCAGGATGCCGCGCTCGTTGAGGACGGGTACGGAAAGCAGGTTGTACTTCGCCATGAGTTCGGCCACGGCGCGGGCCGGAGTGTCTGTCTGCACAGAAACAAAATCCGTTTCCATCAACTCTTCCAGCGTCTGCGTTGCTGCCGAGATCAGCAAGTCCCAGAGCGAAACAACACCAAGCAGCGGGCATTCGTCAGCGTTTTCATCGGGGACACAGTAGATGTAGATGGGGTGAATATCCTGCTCCTGCACGTGCTGCCGCACCGCGTCGAGGGCCTCCGCCACGCTTTTTGAGCGGTCGAGCGCGAGATAATCGGTTGTCATAAGCCCACCGGCGGTGTCCTCCTCATATTCGAGCAGTTCCTGTACCTCCTCGGACTCTTCGGGCTGCATGAGACGCAGCAATTCCTGAGCGCGCTCCTCCGGGAGCTGGGAGATCAGATCAGCAGCCTCGTCTGGCCCCATAGCATTCAGAATATCGGCGGCGCGAGCAGCCTGAATATTTTCGAGAATATGGCGCTGGCGGTCAGTATCGATCTCCTCCATCACATCGGCAGCCGTCTCATCGTCCAGGCGCTCAATGAGCTGCGTTCCCTGCCCGGGGGTGAGTTGATGGACGATAGCAGCGATATCGGCGGGATGCAGTTCAGCCAGGTGGCCGCTCTGCGGGCGCGGCACGGGTGAGGGAGCCGGTTGCTCTATCCCCTCTTGTTCCTGCTCCGGTGCTTGCGAACCAATAAGTTCGATGCGATCCCAGGGGATCAGGCCAGGAGGCATAGCCTGGGACTTGTTGCGCACGCCAGGCATCCAGGTCGGAGCAAGACGGCGCACAAGTCCCAGGGTGCTGCTATCGAGGCCCAGCATTTGCCAGTTGTTGCCAAGGACAACGTCATTGACACGCACGGCCTTCTTGCGCTCAATATCAATAACCTGTTTATCCAGCACCTCATGTGCAAGGCTCACATCCCGCTGACCGAGGACATCCGGCTGCTGCTTGAGTTGATCGAGAGGAACGCGCAGGCGCACTACCCCATCGTGCCATTCCACGTCGGCAACGGGAACGCGCCAGGGTTCCTCTTCCTCGCCCTCAACCAGGAGGGCAGAGGGGAAAACCGGCCCGGATACAGCAACATCCGGGTTCGGTACGAGAATATCAGTGATTTTGCCAACTCGCTCGCCCTGCATATCTTCTACAGGTGCGCCGAGTAACTGGCTCACGTATAACATAATTACTTCTCAGCAAGCGAATCCTGCTGCGTTTGATAGGGATGCCGCGCCAGCAGGTGCATATTCAGATCGCCGTCCAGGCCCTCGTCCGCTTCATGCGCGGCGCGTTCCTCGCGCTCTTTCCGCAAACGCACGGCAGCGCCGATGAAGTCACGGAAAAGTGGGTGCGGGCGATTGGGGCGGCTCTTAAATTCGGGATGGAACTGGGAAGCGACGAACCAGGGATGATCGGCCAGTTCGATGACCTCTACCAGGCTATTGTCAGCGGAGCGACCGCTGACAACCATGCCATGCGACTCCATACGCTTGCGGAATTCGTTATTGAACTCGTAGCGATGGCGATGGCGCTCAAAGACAATCGGCTCGCCATAGGCGGCATAGGCCTTCGTGCCGGGCGTGAGGCAGCAGACCCAGTTGCCCAGCCGCATGGTGCCGCCCTTATCGGCAACGCCGCGCTGCGTGAGCATGAGATCGATGACGGGGTTCTGTGTCTGCGGGTCGAACTCGGTGCTATTGGCGTCGGCGAGGCCCAGGACATTGCGTGCGAACTCGATCACCGCCACCTGCAAGCCCAGGCAGAGGCCGAGATAGGGAATGTCGTTGCGGCGCGCAAAGTTGGCAGCCTTGATCTTGCCCTCGATACCGCGATGACCGAAGCCGCCGGGAACAACGATGCCATCGACATCCTCCAGCACCTCGGTATAGCCCTCGCCCATGCTCTCCAGCGCCTCGGAATTGATCCACTTGATGCGGACATCTACGTCATGGGACCAGCCGGCATGACGCAAAGCTTCCGAAACCGAGAGGTAGGCATCGTGTAGTTCAACGTACTTCCCGACCAGACCAATCGTCAGTTCCGGGCGCGGGCGCTTGATGGTTTCCACCAGTTCGCGCCACTCCTGCATATGCGATTCCGTGCTATGCAGGCCAAGCTCCTGGATCAGGAACTCGCCCAGCCCGGCCTCTTCCAGCACCAGTGGCACCTCGTAGATGGTGTCGGCGGTGAGCAGAGGCACCACGGCTCGCGGCTCGATATTGCAGAAGAGGGCGATTTTCTCGCGCAGTTCCTCGCTGACGGGATAATCCGAGCGGCAGAGAATGACATCGGGTTGAATACCAACACGCAGCAGTTCTTTGACGCTGTGCTGGGTGGGTTTGGTCTTGAGTTCTTTAGTAGCGGCCAGGTAGGGCAAGAGGGTGACGTGGAGATAGAGGACATTGGAACGACCCGCGTCTTTGCGCATCTGGCGAATAGCCTCCAGGAACGGCTCGCCCTCGATGTCGCCAACGGTTCCACCGACCTCGACGATGACCACGTCGGCATCGGAACGACGCGCCACAGCGTTTATACGGTCTTTGATCTCATTGGTGATATGCGGAATAACCTGGATGGTGCCGCCGAGATATTCACCGCGCCGCTCCTTGCCAATCACAGCGGCGTAGACCTGGCCGGTCGTAACGTTATTGGCCTGATAGGCGGGTTCATCGGTGAAACGCTCATAGTGGCCCAGGTCGAGATCGGTTTCCGCACCGTCATCCGTGACAAAGACCTCACCATGCTGGTAGGGGGACATGGTGCCCGGGTCTACATTGATATACGGATCAAGCTTCATCAGCGAGACAGAGACACCGTGGTTCCTGAGCAGACGCCCAAGCGAGGCAACGGTAATGCCTTTGCCCACGGATGAGGCTACACCTCCGGTAACAAAAATGAATTTTGACATAGAATCCTCCTACCGCACTCGTTCCTCACGAGGTACGGACATGCAAGTCCCTCCTTAACCCAGGGCTTTGCCATAAACACGCTTACCAGATGAATAATTATTGCGCGATCTTCGCTTCAAGCAAGCACCTGCCTGCCAGGGCTACCATTCTTCGCTGCGCTCAGAATGACATCTCTATCTGCGCTGCTCCAGCACAACTACCTGCGTTTCCTGTGGCAAGCTGTTGCGCGTTACCACGAGTTTTGGCTGCGGGCTGACGGACTCGACACCCATCTCGCGCAAGAACTTGTCGAGCGGTTCAAGGTCGGGCCGTGTAGCCTTGCTAACCTCGCTGGCCTCGGTGCGATAGTGCATCGGGATAACGATGCGCGGCTCTACCTGGCTAATCACCTCGGCGGCCTGCGTCGCGTTGATCGTATGATGGCCGCCAATGGGGATCAACAGGATATCCGCGTCGGCAACCTCTTCCAATTGTGCTTCCTGTAGTGTGTGGCCTAAATCTCCCAGATGGCAAATCACCAGATCATCCATATGGATGACATAGATAGTATTTCGACCCTGCTCCTGACCGCGTTTGTTATCATGAAACGAGGCCACGCCCGTAATCAGCACGTCGCTGATCTCATACTCGCCCGGCCCGCGCACCACACGCGGATTGCCGCCCACGCCCTGCGCATAGTTATGCCCGGCATGATTATGACTGATGGTGACGATGGGGGCATGAACCTTGCCCAGCGAGTAGCCTTGCTGAGGAGTAAACGGGTCGGTAATCAGGGTAACATTCTTGCCACGCAACTGGAAACAGGAGTGGCCAAGCCAGAATATTTCCATTATTACGTTTCGCTTCTCTTATACAATAAGTTCGGGCGGGGACTGCAGTCCTCGCCCGAACCCTATTGTACCACAGGGTCAACACTTCTACAAGTGGATAGCCATCCTGGATGGTATACTTTGATGTATACATACAACTTTCGTTCTCTCTATTAGAGTAAACACCGGGCGAGTGCCTTTTATTGCATGACTGGCATTACTAATGTTGCTAACGGCACGGAGAGGATTTTTGCCATGCCTTTTTTTGGTATAGATACAGTAAGCCTGCTCATCACCGCTTTCTGGGTCTGGATGCTTATCGATTGTCTGTTCAATCCACGCGTGCGCAGCGGCGGCAAACTATGCTGGTCACTTTTTATCCTTTTCACTCAGGCTTTCGGTGCCATTTGCTACTTCATCGTACACTGCTACAAGCGCAATCCTCTGGAAGCATTCCCTTATTATCTAAGCAGGATCAAAGCAACCTTCCAATCCTGGGGCTTCACGCCATCATCCTCCTATACGCCGCCTTCCAGATCACAACCACAGCAGCCACGGCGACCGCAGCCATCTCCTCACTCTCCCTACACCGATTACACTCAAGGCTACAAGGCGCAAAACCCTGCACACCCGGCGCGCCCAATGCCTTCCGAACAAAGCGCAGCATACCAACCCTACGAACCCCAATCAGCCGAACCCGAATACGAGCAAACAATGGCCTCATATCCAGAGATGGAACTGCCCCCGCAAGAACAATAATAGCGCTCAAAAGAGAAGGCGGCCCTGGAACCGGTTATTGCCTGTTCCAGAGCCGCCTTCTCTTTTGAGACAGGTTCAGTCCTGGCTGCTGGCGGTGAGGGCGGCACGCATGGCTTCGTCGATGAGGGGGCCAGTGACGGTGACGCCGCTGCCGTTGGGAGCTTTGGAGGCGAAGGTGAGCGTGCTGTAGGCCACAGTTACCTTGACTTCGCGGCCTCGCGCCCCCACGCGCACAGGCAATTCTTCGACGGCCTTCTTGATGCGTTCGGCGACGAGGGAGGCTCCGTGCTGCTCGGCACGAATAACGGCGGTCATGACACCTGGGCCGTTGATGGAGAGCATGTCTTCCTTGCGAATTTTGGTACGCAGGTAGGGGAGCAGTTTACGGGCAGCCTCGTTGGCCTCGCGCTCCTCGCGTTCGCGGTGAATATCGTTGCCCTTCGCCCCTTCCAGGATCAGACGGAAGACGATGACGCTCTGGGCGTTGCAGATACGGCGCACCTTGCGCTGGTTCGCCTCCAGGTCTTTGGTCGACTCCACCATTTGCCAGATGTGGTGCTCGCGCTTGCGAGTGTAATCCATGTAGCCCTGGATACGCGCATAACCTTCCAGTACAACCGTACCCAGCGTCCACATAGCCTGTTTCGGAGTGCGCATGGTGAAATCGCGGTTGGCGACCAACTGGCGCATAATAGGTGTCACCTTCATCGTTGAGGCTTCATAATTTTGCTGCGAGCGCACCTTAAGATGACCGGCGTAGATACGGCGGCGCTGCTTGAGGAAGTCGCGAACATTGATGGGACCTTTGTTATAGACCACGCATTTCGGCTCGTAGATCAACTGGTAGCCAAGCTGGGAAATGAGCGCCTGAATAGAAATCTCATCAACGGCGCTGTTGGTAGGAATGCCGGAAATCACATTGCGGAAGGCGATTACCTCTCCAAGTTTGGGCTGAATGCGCGATAGGCGATCATGCAAGCGCCAGAGCAGATGGACGGAATGGCCCATGAAAGTCGCGGCATCGTTTACCGGCACCGGGCGACCTCCAACCATGCCAATCTTTGGATTTTTGAAGGGAGCACAGAGATAATCAAGGGCATTCTCTTCTGGGATAACATCGGCACCAATCAATACAACAACCGGGCTGCTAGCCTCTTTGAGAAAGAGATTAATAGCAGAAGCTTTGCCTTCGCGTTTTTCCTGTACACATAGATGTACGCGTGAATCTTGTGCCGCCACCTCAGTAACAATCGGCACAGTGCGGTCGGTACAACCGCTGGCAACGACAATCACTTCTTCAAGGCGAAGGGATGGACCCTGCTGATCAAGCACGGCGCGTAGGGTACGCCCGATATTTGCTTCCTCGTTATACGCCATGATGCCTACACTGCATCCAATACGACCATCCTCTTCCGTTTCACCTAATTGCCCTGTCTCTACTTCGTTCTCTATCCTCGTTGCCATTGAAAGGCATCTCCTTCCAGGATTCGTAATACAGGCTACCGCATGGGAAAATTGATACTGGCGGCCATTCTTTTGAAAATTTTTCTCTTGTATCCGTTTTTTTCTGTTCTTCATTGGAAACAACTATCGAACAGCTTGACATTAGCGTACCATCGGGACTTTTTGAAAGATAGGAACAAACGGTTGAGAATCGGTTAGGAATATGTAAATGTAGTTATGAAACCGTAAGAAGGGGATGAGAAATGTATCAAAGCCTCTATTGACTGCCTGAGTTATGGCCGCTATACTCAGCGGCATGACAGGAGAAGAAAGCATCTCTGCTCTCTCCGAGCTTCAATATTAGAAAGACAATAAATCGTGGAGAAATGAAGATATGCGCGTGCAAGAACATGTTAAGATTTCTACAGCGGCGGCAGTCATTGCCCTGCCCTGGCTCAAAAAAGATGCCTGGATTCCCCTGGCGGCCAGCGTGTTGATCGATGTCGATCATTACCTCTGGCATGCTGTCACGTACCGTACCCTCAGTCTGCGAGCCGCCGCGCGCTATTTCGGGCAGGCCGACCCGCCACAGTTGCCACAGGCACGCCTGCTGCACCACCCTATTATCCTCGGCCTCTTGCTCGTACTGGCGCTGCGCACTCGCTCGCGCATCCTCTGGCTGATCCTGGTCGGGTTGCTCTTCCACGTCAGCCTGGACACGATTCATATAACTCAGATGAACCATTTGAAGTGGTCATTGAGCGAGCAGGCGCATTCTGTCTGCCCTGAGTGCGGGCAGCACGTCCCGGCTCTGCAACTGCATACCGTCCACTTCGCCCGCAACCTGCTGGATCGCTACAATCCGCGACACTTTATCGTCCTGTGCCCGGAATGTCATGAGAAGGCACACACAACAGGTAACCAGACGTAACTGCCAGACGTATATGCTAAAAACAGGTGGAAAAAATAGACGTGGGGGGGAAAGTGTGTTATAATGCGGGCGTATTCTGAAGGGATACAGCAGAAAGCGAGGAAAAAATCTTGGCCCAGTGGCTTCCGGCAATTCAGATCATACAAATTATCTTGTGTGTAGCCGTCATCATCTTCATCCTGCTCCAGGTTCGCGGAGCCGGGCTGGGAAGCGCGTTCGGCGGCAGCAGCGCAGGTTCAGTGTTTAAGACACGACGTGGCGTAGAGCGTTTGATTTTCAACCTTACCATCGTATTCGTCGTACTCTTTGCCATTGTCTCCCTGCTCAGTGCGCTTATTCACTAACACGATTCAGCTAAATCACACCTCTACCAGAAAGAAGCAGAGCAAAGGGAAGCTATATATGCTTCCCATGTTGTTGCTTTGCTTTCTTTTGCTAGTCGGCTGTGGTACGCAAGCCCTCAGCTCCAGTACCGGAGGGGTTCCGGTACAGCAAGCCCCCCATGCGCGTCTGACCTACGTCGCCATAGGAGCATCTGATTCGTTCGGCATCGGAGCCGACGACCCACGAACGGAAAACTGGCCTACCGATCTGGCCACGATGCTTGGTCCCGGCGTGCAACTGATCAACCTTGGTGTTCCAGGCATTACCGCCCACCAGGCAATAAGTATCGAGCTGCCTGTCGCGCTCGACGCCCACCCCAATCTGGTCACGATCTGGCTGGCAGTCAACGATATCATCGACAACGTCCCGGTAACCAGCTACTCGCATGATTTAGACCAGATATTGACACGCCTGCGGTCGGAAAACCCGGATGTGCATATCATCGTCGGGAACGTGCCAGAGCTGACACTACTACCCTACTTCTCTTCCTACGATCAGGCTAATCTCATGCGAACCGTACAGGCATATAACGCGGTTATCGACGATATTGTTGCGCGTCATCACGCCATCCTGGTAAACCTTTACCAGCAGTGGAGAAATTTGAGCCAGCATCCTGAGTATCTCAGCGGCGATGGCCTCCATCCCAGTACGCTGGGTTACAGTAAACTGGCCGCGTTGTTTTATCAGGCATTGCAGTCTGCACAGCAGACACAGCGAGCTACTGCTCACAATCCGAAAAAACCATGATCCAGCTATTTGGTCTCCAACTCAATACCCTTATGATGGTGCTGCTCGCTATCGCGCTGATCATTATGACAGGCGTCGCGCTGCTCGCGCTTACCAACCGCATCTTCTTTAAGATCGGGGTGCGCAACATTCCCCGACGGCGCACGCAGATGGTGTTGATCGTCTTCGCGCTTATGCTCTCGACCACCCTGCTTTCCAGCGTCCTGGCGACAGGGGACGTGATGACCAGCGCGGTGCAATCGGTTGCCGTCTACAACTGGGAGAACATCGACGAGATCATTCAGGGTGGACAGGGCAGCCTGGGCTTCTTCGATGATCGTATCTACTACCAGCTCCTGCGCCGCTCGCGGGATGATTCCGACATCAGCGCTATCGGAGCCTCACTCACGGAGACCGACCTGCTCGTAGCCGACGAGACCTCACGTCAGGTGCGCTCGAATGTGACCGGGCTGGGCATACTGAATGGCAGCGAGCAGGGCTTCGGCGGCATGCAGAACGCGGCCAACAGCAAGCAGCATCTGAGCACCACCCTGCTGGGACCCGATGAGGTCTATCTCAACCAGACGGCGGCGCAGTTGCTCAACGCCAGCGCGGGCGATACCCTCTATCTCTACTCGCAGCGCTGGCCGGGGCAGCGTTATGTCTTTCACGTGAAAGCCATCGTGCAGAACGGCGGCCTTGTCGGCGAATCGCCATATATCATTAGCCAGATCGGGCCATTTCGTCAGATTGAGCATCGCAGCGACGACATCACACAGATATTCGTCGAGAATCGCGGCGGCGGCGGTGTGAGCGGCATCACCCTCTCGGATCAGGTCACACATGCGCTTCAGCTCTGGATACCCGGCTATGTCCATGTCATCGAGGTCAAAGAGCAAGGGGTGCAGGACTCGCAGCTTGCTTCTGATATTTTCTCGCGTATCTTCACTCTTTTTAGTCTGTTCGCGCTCGCCATCGGCCTGCTGTTGATCTTCCTGATCTTCGTGCTGCTGGCCGCTGAAAGGCGTACAGAGATGGGTATGGCGCGCGCCATCGGTGTGCAGCGCCGCCACCTGATCCTGATGTTCCTCTTTGAGGGCACTATCTATGACCTGATCGCCTCCTTCATCGGACTGGCTGCCGGTGTGGGCCTGGGCGCGCTGCTGGTCTTGCTCCTGGGACCAATTCTGGCGACATTCAACTTCCCGCTGAAACTGACCTTCCAGCCGCACAGCCTGATTATCGCCTACTGCCTGGGAGTAATCTTCACCTTCGTCTCCGTCGCGCTCTCCTCCTGGCTGGTGAGCCGAATGACGATTGTGGAGGCTATTCGCGACCTGCCGGAGCCACAGCGCAATACATGGTCGCTGGGCGAAATCTGCCTGCGCATCCTTGAACTCGCGGGCATCGCGCGCCCCCCATCCGCAAGACGTGTACGCCCGAAAACGCTCTGGCAGCGCGCGCGCCGCGTGCGTCGTGTTGCGTTCGAGCAAATACCCGACGTGATCGTGCGGCTGATTGGCGCGCTGGTACGCCTGGGCTTCCTGCCGTTAATCGCCGGCTACCTTGTCATGCAGGATGGGCTGGAACACACGGAAATCGTCCCCTTCTCGCTCGGCCTGACGTTGATTGTGCTGGGCGGCGGCTTGCTGGTCAAGGCAACGATCGAATATACGCTTTACCTGCTGCATCATCGTGAAGCAGCGACATCGGCGGGCGGCATCTTCGCCGCGCTGGCTGGATTGGCGCTGACCGCTTACTGGGCACTGCCCTTCGACGTGCTGGCGAACCTTGGCCTGCCACGATTCTATGGCGGCATCGAAATCTTCTTCATCGCGGGCATGATGATGGTCACCGGCACGGTCTGGGCGCTGATTGCCAACGGGCAATGGCTGGTCAGACCGGCGCTGAAGCTGTTCTCCGGTTTTCCGGGCTTCTACGCCGTGGCAAGCCTGGCTTCCGCCTACCCACTGCACCGGCGTTTCCGCACGGGCCTGAGCGTCATAATGTTCAGCCTCGTCGTCTTCGCCATGACGGTCATGGCGGTGATTACCGCCGCTATGCAGAATAGCTATGTCAGCATCGAGAACCAGACCGGCGGCTACGACATTCAGGCCGTGGCCTACTTCAAGCCGCTGCCCGATCTGCAAACCGCGCTGGCAAGCCACGGCATCAATCCGAATGACTTCTCCGCTATTGGCGAGAGCACCTCGACCGCTGTGGGCATCATTCAGTTGAGCGCGAGCAATCCGGCATGGCGTTTCTATCCGGCTGAGGTGGTCAGCGGCGGCTTCCTGAACGGCTATGGCCTGCATCTCGTGGCACGGGCAAAGGGCTTTAGCAGCGACAACGCCGTCTGGAAGGCGCTGCAAGCTCCTAACTCACACTACGCGCTTATTGATAGCAGCGCGCTACCCTATCTGCCCAACAGCGTCATCAACGCCGAGGTCTACGATCCGAACTCGCCACTGCCAGCCGATGCAGGCGCGCCAACCTATCCCCCCGGCTTCCCGCCTGGCTACACCTACTCGGCCAGCGGAATCTACCAGGGTGAAAAAAGCTTCCCGGCCACTCCTATCTGGGTGGCAACCCCGCATCCCGCCACAACAACCCTTGAACTGCCCAATGAGACTAATTACTCTTCGATCAAGCTCACTATCATTGGCGTGGTGGATAACAGCGATGGCTCGCATTTTGGCCTCTATATTCCCAGCTCTGAATACGGCTATGTAGGGAGCAATCCCTCCGCGCCGCAAAACGCGACCTACTACTTTAAGGTTGCGCCCGGCCAGAACGCCCGTGACCTCTCCCTGAAGCTCGGCTCCGCTTTCCTTGATTATGGGCTGGAAACAACGGTACTGGCAGACGCCATCTGGCAGGTACGCGGGCCGCGTATCTTCCTCAGCGACGTGTTGTTAGGCGTGGTAGGCCTGACCTTGCTGCTGGGCGTAGCGGCGCTGGCAATCACAGGGACACGCGCAGTCGTGGAACGCCGCCAGCAGATTGGTATGCTACGCGCCCTCGGCTGCGGCAGGCGCATGATTCAAGGCTCGTTCCTGCTCGAATCGTTCCTGGTGGGAGCCGTAGGCAGCGTTCTGGGCGTTGTTCTGGGGCTGATTCTCTCCTACAACATCTTTGCCGCCAACTTCTTCGAACAGTACGCAACAGGTCTGACCTTCGCCATTCCCTGGCAGGAACTGGGCCTCATCGTTGGCATCGCCCTGCTCGCCTCCTTCCTCGGCGCGCTGCTCCCCGCGTGGCAAGCTGGCCGCGTCGCTCCTGCCGAGGCGATACGCTATCAATAGGGCAACGAGATGCACTCGTGCCGGAGACACCGCAAGACCAGCTCGCTTAGTGCACATAAGGCACAGTTCATACGAACATAGTGCGCTCCTCTCATTTTTTGTCCTGTTTCTGCACTATACTAATAACAGGCAATGCTCTCTTTTTAGGAATTAGCATTGAAAACTTTCTATGGCTATAAGAAATAGACTGCGATTTGAATGAGGAGAAACACGATGCGATGTTCCCGCAGAGGATGGAGAACGTATACATACACCACTTTTTTTCTGCTGCTCTTGCTCGCGCTTGCGGCGTGCAGTGGGGGCAGCAATAATGGGAATAGCGGTAGCTCGACGTCGAAGCCGGGCAGCGCAACACCTGCGGCACAGGCAACGTCCGGTATTTCTCTGGGCGTACAGCCATGCCCGAACGCGGTAAAGTCACCGTCCCATTGGACAGCTATTGTCTTGCCGCCGACTGGGGCGCAGGTTGAGAGCGTGAGCTGCGGCAACTTGATGGGAATACCCGCGCTGCAAGCACTGGTGACGGTGCGCGAGCAGGGTACCGCGAGCATGCTGGATGTGTATGTCTATAATCATATTACAGACCCCAACCCAACCCCTATTTTCAAGCTAGAGGGGCTTTACAGGGGCGAGGCTAAAATTAGTGGCTACAATACCGTCCTGACAGGTGAAGCTGACCTGAACTCTAGCATCAACAAGAATCCTGGCGCTAACTCTGGCCCGATGGTCGACCTCTTCCGCGAATTCAAGTGGTCGGACGGCGCTGGCACACTGGTGCCGGTCACGTTCCCCGGCCTCTTCCCCGATCTGACACGCTATCAGGCCGAGAACGACCAGGCACAGGTCAATCAGGGAATCGATCCCTGGAAGCTGGACGCAGCCCAGACGGCGAAAGAACTGGCTGTGAACCTGCTGAAATGGTCAAACAACGCGCAGGCCACGCTTGTGAGCGGCGGTGGGACGCACGATGTTGACGCGGTGGTTAATGTGAAAAACGCAACTACGCCCGCCGGAACGATTACGGTTTCGCTCAGTCGGCTGGAGGGCAACACCAACGGCGGCATCTGGGAGGCGACCTCCGTTACCTCCAACGGCATGTCGATCACATCCCCACCCAATCGCGACCTCTTAAGCAGCCCGGTGACGGTAAACGGAACGATTAATACTTCTCATGGTGCCGTCGGCAAGATCACAGTGCTGGATCACCTCTATAATCCGGTTGGACAGGCCAACACGTCAGGGAACGGCACAACCTTTTCCACAGCCGTCTCCTTCACACCCAGCTTCATAGACGGCCACGAGGAGGGTATCCTGGCTCTTTACAATATCAGCAATGGTACCATTATCGGAGCGGAGATGATGAAAGAGCTACTCTGATTTCACAGCAATCAGAATATCGCGTCTCTTGATGACGCGATCGACGGCATGCGCCAGTTGTGTATAAGGCGGTTCGTTGCGCGCACGCAGATTGCCACGCTGTTCGAGCAGGTTGATCAGTTCTCCGCGCTCGATACGTGTAGCATTCCAGGAGAGTGCCAGCGTGCCGCCGGGCAGGAGCAGGCGCTGCCAGACCGGCACTGCCTTTTCCAGCAGGGGAGCGACTTCGCTGAAGTGCTGAATACCGTATGGAAGGTCGCCGACAATAGCGTGCATGCGCGGGCCACCGGGAACTTCGCGCAGGTGCAGGTCGGCCTGAATGGCATCGCCATGCGCCAGGACAAGGGTGCGCGTGTCTCCTTTATATCCGATCTCAAAGCGGTCGCGTCTTCCGGCCCTGCGCCCATGCTCATCCACCTCCTTGAACGGAATGTGCTCTCCCTGCAGGTACTGCCGCACAAATACTGCCGTCGTATCGACATCCTGGCGGTTCATTTCAATACCAAAGGCATCAAAACCATAGGCCAGGGCCAGGAAGAGAGTCGTGCCGCCCCCGGCCAACGGGTCAAGGATACGCAGCCTGCTGCTCAGTTGATCGCTATAGGCTCCGGCAAAGATAGCAAGGTTCAGCAACACCTGCGTGAAAAGTTCGTTGGTTTTACCCTTATAGCGCCGGGCCTCCGCCATCTCCAGCGGCACAAACGGTGTGAACCGGGGTTCCAGCGGCTGGAGAAACGGCCCCTGCATATCGCGGATGGAGTCAAAATAACGAGCTATCTCGCTGGTCGCGCCCAGCCGCGACAGAATTTCCATCTGAGAAACAGTTGGGGTATCAGGCCCGGACGAGGATGCAGTCCCCTCATTATCTATCTCCACCAGCAGATAGCCCTGCCCTCCCAGCCTCACCGGCGTCACTTCTCGAATAGCTGGAGCAAGCGGGCTGGCAAGCAATTCAGGGAGAGCCAGAGCTTCCGCCATATTCCCATACTGCGTGCTGTGTTGTGGCGTGATTTTGAGCGCAAGTTTCATGCCAGCAGTATATCACACTTTTTGCAATACGCCCGAAAATCTGAGCGGCTCTATGCAATATCCTTGATTCTTTGCGCCTGCGTCCCTGGCGAACTACAATATACAGAGAATACCCGAAAAATTACAATGCGGAGGATAGAATATGCATGTTGTGAACGTTGAGGAGATGCGCGAGCTGGAAGCACGGGCAGCCAGTGAGTATGGACTGACTTCTCATATATTGATGGAAAACGCGGGCAAAAGCGCCGCCGAAATACTGGCGCAACACTTTCCACCCCAGTACTCCAGCGAGGGGCTGGAAATCCTGCTGCTGATCGGGCCAGGGAACAACGGCGGCGATGGGCTGGTCGTGGCCCGCTATCTGGAAGAGTGGGGACACCGCGTCAGCCTCTATCGCTGGAAAGAGCGGCAACTTACCGTGCTGGGAGGGGTTATCGCGGCGGAGGACACACAGGCGGAGCTAGAGGCCATTCTCGGGCAAGCGGACTACGTCATCGATGCGCTGCTGGGAACGGGTACATCGCGGCCCCTGACCGAAGATATGCGCGCCTTGCTGGCACGCGTGCAGCAGGAGCGCGAGAAACGCCCGGAATTGCAGGTTGTAGCGATCGACCTGCCCACCGGCCTGAACGCCGACACGGGCGAGGTTGACCCCGGCACCATTAAGGCCAATATGACCATTACGCTGGCCTGCCCCAAAGTTGGTTTTTTCTTCTTTCCGGGTCGCGAATATATCGGCGAACTCCTTGTCGGCTCCATCGGCCTGCCACCGCAGTTGGAGCAAAATTTGCCGATGGAGATGCTGACCGGAGATCTGATCGATAGCATTTTGCCGAAACGCCCGCTTGACAGCAATAAAGGGACCTTTGGCAAGGTGATGCTGCTGTGCGGCTCACCTCCCTATCCCGGCTCGGCCTACCTGGCGGGAAACGCGGCGGCGCGCATCGGCGCGGGACTGGTTACACTCGCTGTCACGGAGCGTATGCTGCCCATCTATGCCTCGGCCTTCCACGAAGCAACCTTTGTGATCTTGCCGGAGGAGCAGGAGGGGAGTTTCGCGCGAGTGAGCACGCTCATGGAGCACCTGGAGGGCTACTGCTCGCTGCTCGTTGGCCCCGGGCTCGGCCAGTCGCCGTATACCCGCGAAGTGATACTGGAGTTGCTGGAAAACCTGCGCGCCATGCCCGATGAGAAGCGCCCATGCCTGATCGTAGATGCCGATGGCCTCAATAATCTCTCCGCGCTCGAAAACTGGTGGACGCTGCTGCCAGAGGGAACAGTGATTACGCCTCATCCGGGAGAGATGGGCCGCCTCCTCCACGGTCAGAAGGTATCGGGTGGCAGCATTGAGCGATTGCCCCTGGCGGAAAGCAAGTCGAAAGAGTGGCAGGTGATTCTCGTGCTCAAGGGGGCCTGCACCATTGTCGCCAGCCCGGATGGGCGTGCGCGCCTCAACTGGCTTGCCAATCCTGCCCTGGCGACAGCCGGGACAGGGGATATACTGGCCGGCATGGTGGCAGGATTGCTGGCGCAGGGCGTCTCCCCCTACGACGCGGCCAGCGCGGCTGTCTACCTGCATACGGTAGCAGGAAACCTGGTGAGCGAGGAAATCGGCAACGCGGGCTTGCTTGCCGCCGACCTGCTGCCCAGGATTCCGCGCGCTATGTTCCTGAACAAACTGGCAGGGGAAGAGAAGGAGACTTAGCCGCGAATGAAAAAGAAGACAACACAGGCCATAAGGTAGACGGCCATCAATTGGACACCGGCCAGCCACGTTGATTCGCCATCGAGGCTGACGAAGGCGAAGAGAATGGCGGCAACGGCGAGAATGACCAGTTCCAGCGGCTGGAAGACCAGCGTGAGCGGCGTGGTATAGAAGAGGCTGATGAGCACCAGCAGCGGAGCAACGAAGGTCGCGACCTGGATAGACGAACCGGCCGCAATTGCCATGCTCAAATCAACACGGTCGCGCAGGGCGATATAGAGGGCGCTGGAATGCTCCGCCGCGTTGCCGATAATGGGGATAATGACGATGCCGATGAAGACCGGCGACCAGCCAAGCAGAGTAGTAACGGGAGTGATCGCGCCCACCAGCAACTCACTGTTCCAGGCAGTACCAACCGTAGCAGCGGCGAGGATGGCAATATTCACCCAGAGCGGAGGAGGTTTCTCGTGAGGCTCCTCCAGTTCATGAGGGTCAACGCCGCCAGTCACAGCCTCTACCTCCTCAGGCTCATCGAGCAGTGGCGCGGTCACCGGCACTGGCGTCTTGCGCAAGGGATTGCGGCGCGTCGCACGGACATGGAACACGTGCAGCGCCAGGTACATAACATAGACCAGCAAGAGGATCACGGAGATCGCCACACTGATTGACTGAATACGCCCGGCATCCGTAATTGCCAGCGTCGCTGTGGCAGGGATGAGCAGGCTGGCAACGGCAAGGATCATCATGGCGGTATACTGACCGGCGTCGCGGGCGCTGAAATATTGCTTGCCCCAGCGCCAACCACCAAAGGCCAGCGAGGAGCCAAGCACGAGCAGCGAATTGCTGATAATCGAGCCGGTAATCGAAGCTTTGACAACGGAGATCAGCCCGTGTTGCAAGGCAAAGATACCGATGATCAACTCAGGCGCGTTCCCGAAGGTGGCATTGAGCAGGCCTCCGGCTATCGGCCCCACGTAGTATTCCATGTCTTCGGTTGAGCGCCCGATGAGTGCGGCGAGAGGAATCAGACCAAGAGCGGACGTAATAAAAATGATAAGTTCCTGCTGCGAACCCCAGACCAGAGAGACGACCGGAGCAACAACAGCCATTATGAGCAAATAGTAAAGCCAACGTGGCATGCTTCCACCTGTTTCAATCCCAGAACAAAGCTTTGTCCTATTACCTTGTACGATAGACGCACAGGATAATAGGACAAATAGCTCTTCCCTTCATCAGGGTTACTCTGCCTCTGCTGCTGCTTGCGGTGGGGCTTCTGCCACCACAGGGGCGTTCTCGTCGATCACATTGACGGTGATCTTCGGCTCCAACTTCGGCGCAATCTTTACGGGAATGGTAAAGGTCCCGGTGGAACGGATAGGCTCAGGGAGCACAATCATGCGCCGATCAATGACAATGTTTTCGGCTTCACGCAGGCCGTTGGCGATATCCTGGCTGGTGATGGAGCCATAAAGGCGGCCTTCTCGTCCAACACGCGCTTTGAAGGTGAGGGTGACTGTGCTCAGGCGCTCCGCCTGCTGCCGGTTCTGTTCGGCCTGTTTCTCCAGTTTGCGCTGCTCAGCAGCAATATGCTGCGCGCGATTCGCCATCAGCGCGGGAGTCGCGCCTGTCGCGAATCCCTTTGGCAGAAGATAATTACGGGCATAGCCGTTAGCTACATCTTTCAAATCACCGGCCTTGCCCAGACCTTCGACATCTTGTAGCAGAATTACTTTCATCAACATCTCCTCGTAGGGAAAGGGGAAGGCCGAATGATTTCTCTTGTCGCCTTCCAACCTCTATCTGTAATACGCGGCTTAGTATACACCTTGCACTCAATTGACGCAAGTTTTCAACACCCATCTTCGTCGGAAAGATCATCTATAACAGAGGTTAAAACGGATATTACATGTACTGCATGCTTGCATAGTGCGTGGTTGTCACCTATAATGGTGACACTGTCATCATCTTCATTCTGATGTAGAAGGAAGCAACTGGATATGAATATTGAGGGTACGTATACGCTTCAGGTAACGCCGGAGGAGGTCTGGCGCTGCCTGATGGACCCAGAGGTATTGCGCCGTTCTATACCCGGTGTGGAACGACTGGAACGCGAGAATCATCTTCGCTACGCTATCACCATACATATTCGACAGACCCCGCTCATAGGTCTTTACCAGGGACATGTGACGATCAGCGACCAGCAGTATCCCCGGCAGTATCGCCTGACGATCGATGGCGAAGGGAAACAGAGCAAGATCAGCGGTGAGGGCGTTGTCCAGCTAAACCGTCATGATGAGAACACCGTTGTTCATTATAAAGGGACGCTCAACGCCGGCAAGTTAGTGACACTGCTGCCCCCGCCACTTGTGCAGGGGGCGGCAAAGTTGCTCATCCAGCAATTTTTTACCGAGCTGGCAGAATACCTGCGCACTTTATACCGTATAGAGGTTACAGCTTCTATAGACGGTATGCAGCACGGGAATAGCGCCGATCAGGAGAGCATAGAAGTGCTGGAAATACCCGCTGTAAGCGAACAAGTACCGAAAAGAAGACGATTTTTGCTGCCTCTGCCCGTTCCTTTCCCTGCCGGGCGCTCATCGCTACTTCTGTCAGTCGTGCGGCGGCTCGGACTGGGCGAAGGGGATCCGGCACAGGAAGCGCACTGGGTAGAGCGAGTGCGCCGCTTCGGCTTCATCTTCACACTGCTGCTACTGGTCTGGGTTGGCACGCGTCTGCCCCGCAGGTAAAGCTTTCCCGCCTATTCCGGCGCGCCTTCACCGAGTAACGAGCGCAGGCGGGCCTTCCAATCATTGTCTTCTGCGCCGCCATCGGCCTCGTTCTCTGCCGCGCCGACAACCCAGCGCCGTGACCCATCACTCAGTCTGGTGGGCACGGCCTTCTGTTTGGGCGGCTCTTTGTTGCTGCTCAGATTGCGTAGCGCGGTCTGAGCGGCTTTGCGCACATCGTACACCGGGTCTTTCAGGAGTCGCGCGATATCTTCCCTTGCCGCTTTGTAGCCAAGCCGACCCAGCGTTCGTGCGGCACCGGCCCGCTCTTCCGCCGTGCTGGCCCGCAAGAGCGGTACAAGTTCGGGGGCCAGTTCGAGCAGGGAGAGATCAGCGATCAGGCGCAAGAGACGGCTGCGTAGCATGGGACTGACCAGCGTTGCCAGAGCGGCCCGGCTATCGGCATAGATCTGCTCGTCGGTGAGTTTCCCACGCGCCTTTGCCTCAGCAATGGCTACCTCTGCCTGTACGGGAGAAGTTCCATGCAGAAATGGCTCAATCCAGTCCGCTACCGTCTCCTGCTCGCTCGTATGCTCATGTAGTTTGAGCGAAGCCGGGTAATGCCGCACAAGCCAGTAGTAGAGGGCCAGGGTCATCTCGGCGTCGCGGGCGGCATAGGCCACCATAGCCGGGGGCAGCGGGCGGCGCGACCAGTCTGTGCGTTGCAAGCTCTTATCCAGGCGCACATTCAGAGAGCGCTGGAGCATGGCCGCCAGCGAAGATTCCTGCTGGCCGAAAATGGAGCGGCTGGTTGCCTCAAGATCGTAGTAATGGGCGACGTTCAGACCACGCTCGGCCATAACACGCAGATCCGCGCCCGCGCCGTGCAGCAGGATGATCGTGTCAGGATTCTCGATCACGGCTTTGAGCGCAGACAGGTCATTCAAACGCAGCGCATCGACCACGAAACTCTTCCCATCGATTGCCAGTTGCAGCAAGGCGAGGCGCGGCCCGGTAGTAGCCTGCTCACCTGCGGTGACACGCGGACGTGCCTGCGTAAATTCGGCATCGACGGCAACCACCCGCGCCTGCTCCAGCGCATACACAGCCTGTTGTAGTTGTTCCGGGCGATCAACCCACACACGTTCGCTGCGCGGCGGCTGCTGGCCAACCGGTGCAGTTACACCCAGGTAGCCCGGCTGCACGTTCTCTATATCCGCTACTTCTGTCGGTAATTTCTCTGGTAATTCTTTGTCGCTCAATGGTACCTTCGTTTAAATCTAATGACACAAAACATAACTATATAGTAGATTGCAATTATCATACCAGATTTTGAGGCAAACGTACAGCGGTGCAACGTATAGCGCCACTACGCGGTCGGGTCGGTCAGCGCCCAGCCATCGGGTTCAAGACGCTCGACCTGGCCTTCACGTTCCAGCTTCAAGAGGTGGGCCTCCACGGTGCGGGCAGCAACGGGATGCAGGCGCGGGTCGACATCGGCATAGATATATTGCACGAGGTTGGGAATGCTTGAACCTCGCGGCAGGGCTTCCAGCGCGTCGAGCACCTGGCGCTCGCGGTCGAGCCGGTGGGCAATATACTCGGCCAGCTTCGCCTGCGGGTCTGTGATGACCGGTCCGTGCGCGGGAACAATCTCTTTGATATCAAGTTCCTGCAGCCGTGTGAGCGAGTCAAGATACTGCTGCATATCTCCCTCGGGCGGAATGATGACAACGGTGCCAACACCCGCGACGAGGTCGCCCGCGAACAGAATGCGGTGCTTCTCCAGCATGTAGCAGAGATGATCGAAACGATGGCCGGGAGTGTGAATGGCAATGAGCGTATCGTCCCCCACGGGAAATGTATCCCCGTCGCTGACTTGCGCGTCCGCTTCAGGGAAGCCCTTCAAACCGAAGGCATAGATAGGCACTTTCAGGCGCTCGCGCAAGGCGACAGCACCGCCGGTATGATCGCCATGCCCATGGGTGATGAGGATGCAGCGAATGGGGCCGCGCTGCACGCCTTCATAGACAACGGTATCGAGATATTCGACGGTATCAACGGCGGGGTCGATGATGACCGAGCCGTTGGGCGCGCCACCCACGACGATAGTATTGGTACCCGGACCGGTCATTATCGATGGGTTGGGCGCAAGGATGATCTTATAAACACCTTCCCTCTCTTGCGCTACCTGCGTCTCCGCTGACTCTCGCGGTTCCTGTTGTCCCTGTTGCTCTTGCATCCGTCTGTTTCTCCCTTCCAACTTCCTACTGCCTGGTCATGTTTTCAGGCACAACCCAGGTGTTGTGTGCCTCACCGGGCAGGTGAACGCGTGTAACCCCGTCTTCCTGAATAAGTACAGGTTGCCGCACCGGCACGTGATGCATCGCCGTGTATGCCAGTGACTCTTCGATTGTAGTGAAGGCGGCGAGGTCGCGCAACTGGTAGATGGTGGCAAAGACGATGGGAAACTCGCCGCGCTCGAAGCGAGCAAGAGCCTCTGCCGGTGTAATCCAGACGCCCTCACTGGTCTCCAGACGGTCATACACCGCCTGTTGTCCTTCCGGCGCGGTCGCCAGAAAGAAGTGCGTATCGAAGCGTTTGGGCATGCCCTCCGGCGTAATCCAGTGCTCAAAGTAGCTCAATTGTCCGGTCGCCAACGTCAGGCGTTCCGCCTCCGCCATCCGCACCAGCGAGCCTTTACGCTGCTGAAACGCCTCACGATACGCCTTGAAACGCGGGCTATTCTCTTCACTGAACGACAGAGCCGCGCCCTCGCGTTCGGCAAGCAGGATACCAGCTTCCTCGAAAAGCTCGCGAATAGCAGCCGCTCGCGTCCCGCCGCCCAACGCCGTGCGTCCCTCCGGATCCGCAAACGCCGCCGTGACTGGCTGGCAGATGCCTTCAGCCTGTTCAGCCGCCCGGTCATCGGCTGTAACGGAGCCGCCGGGGAAAACATAAACATCGGGCATGAAATCGCTCTGGATAACGCGCCGCACCATAAATACCTCGAAGCCCCGGCCTTTTCCCTCACCCTGTTCAGCCTCCCGCACACCGATCCTGGGGCGTAGTAACATCACTGCTGAAGCCAGTCGAGCCTGCACTACCATGATATACTTCTCCGTTCCAGTAGGGGCAAGGACGGAAGCACGCTCCGCCCCTCCCAGCCTACGACAATGATGATATCGTCTTTCTATAGTACCACATTCGATGCTCTTTCCTCTTTACGGCCTGGTCGCAGGATATTCGTCTGTGAGAGGAACCTCCAGAGGAGCGACGCCTTCTGCTCGCTCCTCCGGGATTTCGGCCCCATTGCGGGTCAGGAAGGTATCGCCATCACGGCAAGAATTGATTGGTATAAAGCGCGTCGAAGTTCATATGGTGAACCGGTTTGCCGGAGGCGTCGAGCACGCCGTTGGCGTTCATGATGAACTGCGGGTAGTTATGCCAGGCGGCGGCGTCCTGCAAGCCCCACTGGCGACCGGGGTCGGCGTAGCGCGGACTGAGGAAGTTCTGGCTGGCAAAGACCAGTCCCGGATCGGGGAAGGTGCCTTTAGGAGTCTCGTCTATCAGCATCTGCGCGGCCTGCTGTGGGTGCGTCTGCGCGTACTCATAGCCGCGAGTCGTCGCTGCCATAAACTTGCGCAACAGGTCAGGTTTCTGCTTGATCTCGTTGGGACTGGTGATGATGTTCGGTGTGTAATAATCGGGAATGCCGTAGTTGATGATCGGAAAAACGTTGACTTTGAAGCCGTCACGCTGCGCCTGAATTACCTCCCAGCCCTCGAAGACCCAGGCAAAATCGATGCGGTGCGTTTCCAGCGCCTGCATCGTATCCACGCTCAGCGTCACGCTCTTAAAGACACCCTTGCCACCATCATGCTTGATGATCTCGCTCACCACGGCGTTCTCATAAGGTGCGCCAAACGCGCCATAGATCATGCCGTCGAAGTCACGGGGCCGGTTCAGGCCGGAGCTTGCCAGCGAAACCAGCGCGGATGTGTTGTGCTGGATGATGGCGGCGATGGAAACCACCGGCTGACCAACAGCCGCGTCGGAGACAATGCCCTCCGTGGAACTGATACCCACGTCCGCCTTGCCACTGCTCACCAGCACGTCCGGCGAGATATTGGCCGAATAAGGCAACAGTTTCAGATCAATACCTTCGTCGGCGTACCAGCCCTCTTTCAGAGCAACATAGATGCCGGTATGGTTCGTGTTGGGCGTCCAGTCCAGCGCCAGCGTCATCGTCGTCAGGTGCTGAGGCTTCGTCGTACCCGCTGTCATTGTCGTGGCAGCGGCGCGCTGCTGCCAGAGATAGCCTGCCACAACAACAATTACCAGCAGGACAGGGATACCAATGCTTAACAGTAAGCGAGTGCGTCCATTCATGCTATTTTCTCCTTGCCAGTTCGTCAGGTACGGGCAACCGCACCGTGATACCAGGGCAACGCAATGCGTTCGATAAGTGATACAAGGCCAAACAACAGGAGGCTGAGCACAGCAGTTACGACAATAGCGGCAAACAACAGGACGATGACACGAGAATTGAACACGCTTTGCATGTAGATGCCGAGTCCTTGCATTCCCCCCACGTATTCGCCGAAGATAGCGCCCGTGACACTATAGGTCGCGGCGATGCGCAGGCCGGAGAAGAACGAGGGCATGGCACCGGGCAGGCGCACGAGCCAGAGAATCTGCCAGCGCGTCGCCTTCATGCTCTGCATCAGCTTGATCAGTTCCGGGTCGGCCCCGCTCAGGCCATCGGCACAGGCTACGGCTATAGGGAAGAAGCAGTAGAGGGCTACAACCAGCACCTTTGGCTCCAGGTCATAGCCCATCCAAAGCAGCAGCAGCGGCGCGAGGGCGATAATCGGAATGGTCTGCGAGATAATCAGTAGCGGATAGACCGCCCGGCGCAGCCAGAGCGAGATACCGAGCATAATTGCCAGCACCAGTCCCAGCACGGTAGCCGCTACCAGGCCGATGACGGTTTCCAGCAGCGTCTGCATCGTATTGACCGAGATCACATCCCAGTTATTGAACAGCGCCTGCACAATTGCCGTGGGCGCGGGCAGGTAGATTGGATTGATCAGTCCTGCCTCCACATAGATTTCCCAGAAGGCCAGCAGCGCCACAGCCAGCACGAAGGCAGGCCCGAAGCCCGCGAGACGGCGCAGTGTCAACGTCATAGCTTTTGCTCCTTCAACAGCAGCGTGGTCAATTCCTGCTCCAACGACACTGCCTGTTCCAGCGCCAACTGCTCCGGCCTGCGCGGCCTCGGCAGCTCGACATCCACCACGCGCAGCACGCGAGCCGGGCGCGCGCTCAGCACGTAGATGCGGTCAGACAACAAAATAGCCTCGCGCACATCGTGAGTGACGAAGAGGACGCTGGAATGGAACGACTGCCAGAGATCAAGCAGCCACACCTGGAGCGAGAGCCGCGTCAGCGCGTCCAGCGCCCCGAACGGCTCGTCCAGCAGCAGAAACGAGTGATTGAAGAGGACGGTGCGCAAGAGGGCCACACGCTGGCGCATACCGCCGGAAAGCGTGGCCGGATAGTGCTGCGCGAACTCGGCCAGCCCGAAGCGTTTGAGCAGTTCGCGTGCCTGTGCCAGCGCATGCCTGTGCGGCACACGCCGCACAACCAGCCCCAGCATGACGTTCTCCTCCACCGGGCGCCACGGCAGCAGCAACGGCTGCTGCAGCATATAGCCAACCTTTCCCGCTCGCTCCGCGTCAGGGTTCCCATCAATGGCAACCACACCCGCTGTCGGCTGCTCAATGCCCGCGATGATATTAAAAAGCGTGCTCTTGCCGCTCCCGCTCGGCCCGATGACCGTCACGAACTCACCCATATTCACCGTCAAATCGAGCGAGGCAATTGCTTCCACACTCTGCTGTCCATGCCTGAACACCTTCGTCAGGCCCTGCACAAACAGCTTCGGCGGCTCTTCCATACGCGCCACCTCCAAATCACGAAAAAGATGCTATCCAGAGTAACAAAAAAAGGACGCCAGCACAGCCAGCGCCCCTGAGATAAAGACTTCTTCAACATGATGTTGCTGTCCGTCCCTGCGCTGGCATTACCCAGATCAGGTTCAACCGGTCGGCGGCGATAGAATAGGCCGCCCTCTCAGCCTGGCTTTCCCAAGCTCCCCTGGCGAACAAGATTAACGGTTAAAGTGCTACATAGATACTATGAAATATAACACATAACATGCCCTCTGTGCAAAACGATGCAAAATTCTTAATGGCGTGGGCTATTGCCTGAGCTGTCTTCGCATAATCACAACACGACTCGCCAAAAACGCAACATCGATCATCAGAAACAATACGCCGGACCACAGCCACCAGGACACCTGTATGCTGGATTGCACAACCCCAACTTGTACGCCCGGCAAGATAGTACGGCTACTGCCTCCGAACGGCCCGGCTGGAACAAACTCCATACCGATGCGAGTCAAAAGCGCACCGATTCAGCATCGTTCAGGTTGGCTCCACTCAGATTTATACCGTATAAATTGGCCCAGCCGGGTTGCACCCCGGCCAGTTGAGCCTTCTGTAAGTCCGCACCGTTCAACTGCGGCTGCACATCCCGATGCTTTGCCCGCCAATCATTCCACGCATCAACCCCTCTTTTCAAAAGATGTAGATGATGTCGGTCTGCCTTTGCACTCACCTCCTCTTCTCAGAAGAAATAGACCATCTTGATTATAAGGCTTGAAAAGCCAATCCAACAAGAATATCACGCTAGAGGTGAGTAATCGGTTTTGATAGTGCAGAGCACCCTGGGGCGGCGTGAGGTCATTACAGTTCCAGATCAACACGTCGCCTTAAACGGAGCATTCACTTTCACCACCCCCGTTACAGCTTGCAACTGGCTCTTCCACGTGACAGCGTTTACGGTAGTAGTAGCCAGGATGAGGGTGTGCGACTGGTTGAAGGCGCTTGACTGGTCCATCGCAGACCAACCCGGTTTGTTGCCTCGCGCTCGCGCCTGCTCATAGCAGGGAGCGGCCAGACGGAAGCCAAGACCGTTGATGGCGTCGAGTGCTGTCGCGTATCGTGTTGTACTTATGAATGTCACCCCTAAGTAGGTGTTCGCCTGCGAGGAGGGCAGGTATTTCGTGCCAGCAGGCGCTGCTGGTATCATGGGGCAGCTATGCGGCCCATCGGGCTGCACCATCTGAATACCGGCTGTGGTTTTCAGCCGCTCAAACCAGAGTGGGGCCGAACTGACGGTGGCGAGGACTGTCATCTCGTGGGCGTTGGAAAAAAAATTCTTATTATCGGATGTGACCCACGAACCAAACTGGCAATCGGCGAAAGTTTTCAGACCAAGACTGGTCACGATCTCCAGGGCTTGCTGGTAGGACAAGGACGATGCGAAGAAGATAAATGCGCTGTAAACGGGCGGACTCTCCACCGGTAGCTCCTGGATGGCGTAATGCCAGAGCAGTTTGCCGTCGCTGACACGGATGGCCTGCACCACTCCATTGTCGCCACCAACCAGCACCACGCCATCACCAATCGTCTCCGGCCCCGCTGCGTCGGAACCTTCACCTGAAATACTGACGTTCTGCTGCCAGAGTAGCGTCCCATCGCTGGCTCGGAGAGCGTAAACGGGTCCAGTATCGTTAATAACCACGCCATTCTCGAAGGTCAGGGGACTGAAAACATTTCCCGGCCCGCTGTAGCTCCAGATCACCTTCCCATCGCTGGCTTGCAGGGCAACGATTCTCTCCCCTCCACCGCTAAAGTAGACAACGCCGTTCACTACTAGCGGCGGGACAACAACGGGGCCAGCAGGAACCAGATTTTTGTATTGCCATAGCAGCGCACCATCATCAGCTTTATAGACAAAGAGTCCCAGATCGCCGGCAATATACAGCAGCCCGTTGGCCAATACCGGTGTAGGAGCGTTCGGCATCCCCGGTTCCGAGGGCTGGACAGCGTGCCAGACCATGTTGCCTGTGTCCGTGCGCAACGCATAGATATAGTCCTGCGAGGTGACGAAATACACCAGGCCACCTGCTGTCACAACCCCACCGTTTGCCAGCCCCTTGCTACCGCCCGGTCGTGTCTGCCATAACACATGGCCGTCGCTCGCCTGTAAGGCATAGATAGGGCCGGTAGAGAACCCGTCCGGCCCCTGCGAGGACCCGGCGACATAGACGACGCTTGCAAGCACGCCCATCAGCGGTGGCGTGATTGTGCCGACCGTATAATTCCAGAGCTGGCTGCCATCCGCTGCCCGCAGGGCAACAATGGTGGAGGCATTATTACCGGCAGCTGTTGCCGTGTAGACGACTCCAGCGACGACAATGACCTGAGAAATCAGTTTATTGCCCTGGTAGCGCCAGAGCAGCTTGCCATTTCCCGCCTTCAGCGCGTACAACCCTGTATTTCCCGTAGCATAAACCACGTCATTACTGATACTAAAGACCGAGACAGAGGCGCCAATCTTGTAACTCCAGCGCTCATCCCCGCCAGCCGTGTCGAGCGCGTAGAGCGAGCCATTATCAGACCCGACATACGCCACGCCATTGGAGATGATGATAGATTCACTATGCCCATTCGGCAGAGGCGCGGGCTTGCCATTCGTCCCCGGCTCAGGATTCATCCCCTTTCCTGACGGAATATTGCTGGAGTTTGATGGCATCGGCGTAGCAGACGAGGTAGTTGAAGGCAGAATCGTCCCACAGGCAGGCAGGCAGAGCAGCAGGAGCAGGAGCAGGAGCAGCGCGAAGAATGAGAGGATATATCTTTTTCCCTCAGATGTTTTCATAATTCTTCCCCGGATGAAATAGCAACACTTGCAAACAAGGATTACTATCTGAAAGACGTTAGCGAGCGGTAAAAGGTTCCCACAAGCACGATAATAAAAAAGAGGACGCGCCCGGGCGCGTCCTCTTTTTTATTATCGTGCTACCTCCCTATCAAAAATGCCAGCAGACTGTTGGCGGCGGGGCTGGCGATCGCCAGGAGCACCTGCGAGGCGAAGGTGATCACGATCAAGGCGGCTGCCGTCAACGAGATAGAGGCGCTCAGGCCGAGGGGCGTCGCAATGCGGCCCTCTTTGAGCGGGGCGTCGAAGTACATGGCCTTGATGATGCGCCCATAGTAGACGAGCGAGACAATGCTGTTGAGCAGCGCGATGACCACCAGCAGCGTCTGACCCTCACCCCAGGCAGCCGTGAAGATGAACACCTTACTGACGAAGCCCGCCGTTGGCGGGATGCCCGCCAGCGAGAGCAGGCAGAGAGCGGTACCCGCGCTGAGCAGGGGCGCTTTCCTTGCCAGTCCTCTGAAATCCTCGACGCGCTCTCCACCGGTCGCGTTCGCCAGAGCGATGATGCCGGAGAAGGCCCCCAGGTTGGTGATAACATAGACGAGGATAAAGAAGAGCACAGCAGCATCCCCTGCCGAGGACTTGCTCGCCAGGCTGGCCGTGAAACCAACCAGAATGTAACCAGCCTGCGCAATACTTGAATAGGCCATCATGCGCTTCACATTGGTCTGTACCGCGGCCACAAAATTGCCCAGCGTCATAGTCAGGATGGCGACGATATTCAGGATGATAACCAGCGAGAGTAGATTGATCTGGAACAGGCCACCGTCCATGAAGACACGAATCAGGGCCGCAAAGCCCGCCGCTTTAGAGGCCACCGAGAAGAAGGCTGTAGCTGGCGTGGGCGCGCCCTCGTAGATATCGGGCGCCCACATGTGGAACGGCACCGCCGAGATCTTGAAGCCAAAGCCGGCGATCACGAAGATAACGGCCACCAGTTCCATAAAGTTGCCGTTGTGGAAAGCAGTGCGAATCGAGGTGGCAATACCCATCAGGTCGGTGGTTCCTGTCAGCCCATACAGCAGAGCAAAGCCGTAGAGCAAGATGGCCGAGGACATGGCGCCGAGCAGCACGTACTTGACAGCCGCCTCGGCGGAACGCTCGCTGGTGCGAATCAGGCCCGCCATCACGTAGAGCGGAATACTTGTCAGTTCCAGAGAGATGTAGATGGAGATCAGTTCGGTTGTGCTCGCCATGAGCATCGCGCCGGTAAGGGAGAAGAGCATGAGCGTGTAGAACTCACCATCCGCCCGCACGTACTTCCCGACATAGCTGTAGGAGGCCAGCAGCATAATCGCGCCGATAATCACAAACAGAATCTGGAAGAAGATGGCGTATTGATCGACCACCAGCATGCCGAAGAAGGCGCGGTGCGCCACTGAGAAATCGAGCGAGAGCGCCAGCGAGATACTGAAGGCTAGTGGAATGATGAGGCCGATCAGGGCCACCGTCACCGTCACGAGACGCCGCCGTGTAAAGAGATCGACCACCATGACCAGCAGGGCCAGCAGGGCCATGCTCAATTCGGGTGAGAGCAGATAGAGATCACCCGGTTGAAATGCTTGGGTAGGCATAAAACTTCCTCACCCCCTCTCTAATGAATCACCAGCGTGACCGTATGCATAATACCGGCCAGGCTGGGCGTAATCACATTGATCAGATACGCGGGATAGACGCCCACGAAGACAATAAACGCCGCCAGTGTAAAGAGTGGGATGGACTCGCGTACGGAAGCGTCGGGCAACCACTGCCAGCGCGTATTGAAGGGACCATAGAAGACGCGCTTGAGCATCCAGAGCAGGTAGCTCGCAGTCAGAATCATGGTAAAGACCGAGGCAACCGTAATCCCCGTCCAGATCTGGAAGCTGGAAGTGAAGGTCATGTATTCCGCGACGAACCCGGCAAGCCCCGGCAGACCGAGCGAGGCCAGACCGGCAAAGGTGAAGAGCGTCGCCAGCAGCGGCATCTTCTTCGCCACGCCGCCAAAGATTGCTATTTCGCGGGTATGCGCGTGATCGTAGATCACGCCGACGCAGAAGAAGAGCATACCGGTGATGATGCCGTGGCTGAACATCTGGATAGTCGCTCCGGTCAGCGCAGCCGTGCGGAAGGCCAGGCCACCAAAGCCAGCCGCCGCCGCCGCCACGCCAAGCAGCACGACGCCCATATGGCTCACGCTCGAATACGCGATCAGGCGTTTCATGTCAGTCTGTACCAGGCAGATGCCCGCCCCATAGAGGATATTAATGACCGCCAGCACCGCCAGCCAGCCCGCGAACTGCTGGACACCGGAGGGCAACAGCGTCAGGCAGACGCGAATCAGCCCGTAAGCGCCCATCTTGAGCAGCACGCCCGCCAGAATTACGCTCACCTCGGTTGGTGCATCGGTGTGCGCATCCGGCAGCCAGGTATGGAAGGGGAACATGGGAATCTTGACGGCAAAGCCCAGATAAATCAGCAGGAAAGTGAGCAACTGCAAACTCGTCGTGATGCCCAGGAACGTCACATTGCCATGCTGGAAATTCGTCGCGAAGTACTGCATGCTCGCCGTCTGCCCGCCGAGACTGAAGTAGAGCAGCAGGATGCCGACCAGCATGAAGGCGCTGCCGAAAAACGTGTAGAGCAGGAACTTCCAGGCCGAGTAGATACGTCCCGGCATGCCGTGCTTCATCGTTTCACTGCCCCAGATGCCGATAAGGATGAACATCGGCGCGAGTTCAACTTCCCAGAACAGGAAGAAGAGCAGCAGGTCAAACGCGAGGAAGACGCCCATCACCGCCGCTTCCAACAGGAGGATGAGGGACATGTATTCCTTGACACGCGGTTTCTCCCAGCCGCCGATGACCGCCAGCATGGTGAGCAGGGCATTCAGAATCACCATCGGCAGGCTCAGACCATCCATGCCCAGGAAATAGTCGATCTTGAAACGCACCGGACCGGCTGCGAAATTGAGCCAGGGCAAGTCTATTGAATAGGCAGGATGCAACAGGTCGCCAAAGTTATAGCCATTGAGGGCGATGCCGAAGAACAGCGCCAGCGAGAGCGCGAAAGCGGCTGCCGTAAAGAGCAAGGCCAGCCAGCGCGCAGCCGCCCTCGGCGCCAGTATCGTGGCGATGGCACCGAGCACAGGCAGCAATATAAGCCAGGTAAGCGGACTAGCAAATATCATAACTACTATTCCTTATTTTACGAACGTGACCAGCACAAACACCAATACGGCCAGCAACGCGACACCGCCAAAGAAACCAACCATGTAGGACTGTACCCTGCCAGTCTCAACGTGCCGCAGGTCACGCCCGGCTCCTCTCACCGCCGCAGCTACTCCGTTGACGATGCCATCAACAACGTAGGTATCAAAGGCTGCCTCCACGTGCGAGAGACCAAGCACGCCATAGCGGATAATCAGCGCGTACAGCTCGCTGATGTAGAACCTGTGCAGCGTCACACGATGCAGGAAGTTCAGCGTCGGGTTATTGTAGACCACCTGCCCGACTTTAGCCCAGCCAACGACAGCGTAGAGGTAATACGCCCAGCCGAGGCCGATAAATGCAACCACTACACCCACCCACGTCTTCCAGTCGGTGAGAATGTCGCCTAAATTCAGCGCTGGCGCACCTGGCCAGATGTAGCCATAGAAGCCAAACCAGTAACCGGCAACGATCGAGGCAATCGCCAGCAGGATGAGGGGGATAGTCATCGTCGGCGGCGATTCGTGCGGCTCCTGTTCGTGCGCCACGCCCTGATCGCCTTCCAATCTGCCCCAGGGCTGTCCGGCAACGCCAGCCGCGCCGCGATATGGACCCCCCCACAGGCCGCCAAACGAGCCGCCCTTGCCCGCGAAAGTCAGAATGTAGGCACGCAGCATGTAGAAAGCGGTCATGCCCGCCGTGACCAGTGTGACAATATAAAGTCCGTAATCGCCGCGATCAAAAGTCAGGCCGATGATGCTATCTTTGCTATAGAAGCCGGAGAAGAGTGGGAAGCCGGAAATCGCCAGCGTGGCGACCAGGAAGGTGACGGCCGTAATCGGCATGAACCTTGCCAGCCCGCCCATGTAGCGCATATCCTGTGTTTCACGATGCAGCGCGTGATGCATGGCATGGAGCACGCTGCCAGCGCACAGGAAGAGCAGAGCCTTGAAGAAAGCGTGGGTGAACAGATGGAACATGCCGGGGCCGGGGCCATAAAGCGAACCGCCAACGCCGAGGCCAACAAACATATAACCGAGCTGGCTAATAGTCGAGAAAGCCAGAATGCGCTTCAGGTCGTACTGTGTCAGGGCAACGGTTGCGGCAAAGATGGCGGTAAACGCGCCGATCCAGGCCACAAAAAGCAGCGCCTGCGGCCCCGCGGCAAGGTAAAGGGGATAGGTACGGGCCACCATGTAGACACCGGCAGCAACCATCGTGGCCGCATGGATCAGCGCGCTGACCGGCGTTGGACCTTCCATAGCTGATGGCAGCCAGACATAGAGCGGAAACTGCGCCGACTTGCCGATAGCGCCGCAGAATACCAGAATCATGGCCAGTGTCAGCAGGCCCAGGTTTCCGGCAAAGGCATGGGCAACTCCATGCGCGCCGCTTCCGGCCAGCGTAGCAAAATCGAAGGTGCCAGTATTGGCAAAGAGAATCATGATACCGATGATGAAGCCCACATCACCAACACGGTTGGCGATAAATGCCTCTATCGATGCCGTGGCAGGTGATGGACGGTCTTCGGCTGGCCTGGCCGCCTTATTGATCCAGAATCCGATCAGCAGGTACGAACTCAAACCGACCAGTTCCCAGCCAATGAAGATCACCAGGAAGTTCTGCGCGAAGACGATGTCAAGCATCGAGAAGGTGAAAAGTGTCAGGTAGGCGTAGAAACGGGCATAACCGGCGGAGTTCTGCATGTAACCCTGCGAATAGAAATACACCAGCAAGGAAACCGACGTCACTACCGTCATCATCGCGATAGCCAGTGTATCGATGTGGAAGGCAACAATATAGCTGACAAGGCCACCCGACTGCACAAACCAGTTATACGAAAAGATCGTCACGCCAGCCGTCGGCAAAGGCGGAGCTATCGAAAGAACCCCTGTCGTATTGAGCAACAGCATCCAGGAATAGAGGCAGGCCAGCGCCATGATTACGATAGCCACGTAGCCACTGACCTTCGCGCCCATCGTCAGGTACGGCACCTGCGGGTCTTCATCTTCCTCCAGGGTCTCCTCCTCGCCGTGGGGCCCCTCTTTCTCCATGTAGTGGATATCGCTCTCCTCGTGCGCCTCCTCAATTTGTGCCGCTGTCGCCTTCACCGGACGGCTGAACAAATCCCACATGCGCGTCCCGAAGACAATCACGACAAAAGCGAAGAGCGGAGAGAAGAGGATGAGCCATGAGTCATAATATAAACCCATAGAATTCACCACCTCATCATATCAATTTCGCCGACATCCACTGTGCTGCGCTTGCGATAAATTGAAATAATCATCGCCAGAGCCACCGCCGCCTCCGCTGCTGCCACCGTAATAATGAAGATGGCGAAGATCTGCCCGGTTAAATAGGTGGAATACGGCTTGACAGTATTAAAAAACGAGAAACCTACCATAGTAATATTGACGGCATTGAGCATGATCTCAATGCCCATCAGAACGGCTACAGCATTCTTCTTGGAAATCGCGCCATAGAGACCGATACAGAAGAGAATTGCGCCCAGGGCCACGAAATGATAGAGTGTCAACATTATTGATCCTCCTCCCTGCCTATCACAATCGCGCCCACGATCGCTACCAGCAGAACGAGGGACGCAATTTCAAAGGGCAGCACGTAGCTATAGCTCGATGGACTATACAACAACTGCCCGATACGCACGACATTGCTGATGTTCGCCGGAATCTGCCCGCCGCCGTTTCCGTTCACAGCGACAGCATGCGGGCTGATGGTCACAGCCAGGATTGTACCCGCCCCTACCAGCAAACAGATGATGAATGCGACCCACCACAACCTGTTGGTCGGGTTGCTGTCACGATTGATATTCGTCGTGCGCGTCAACATGAGGGCAAAGAGTATCAGGATCGTTACCGCCCCGGCATAGATAAGAATTTGCACAATAGCGATGAACTCAGCATTGAGCAGCAAATAGATGCCAGCGGCCATTCCAAATACCACAATCAGCGCCAGAGCACTGTGGACAACGCTGCGCAACAGCACCACCATCAACGCCGCCCCCACCAGGGTGACGGCGATAATCCAGAAAAGTAACGTGGCTAAATCCATAGAATAACCTCCGAGTGAGAGCGGATGTGGATTATCAGCTTCTCTATGTATTGTAACGAGCAACCTGCCCGCCAGATGAGGTCACATATACGTCCTTGTGAAATTCTATCAAAACATCAGCAAGGTGACAAGGGTAATGCTCGACTGCTTTCAACTCAAACGCGCTTTACAGGCGCGACGATTGAACGCCCACTCGCTCCTATGCGTCAACCACCCGCCCGACTCATTCGTATTACTAAAGAGAAATAGCAACTGCCCTCTGTTTTCAGCGGGAATTTCATTTATCAATGACGAAAATGGGTGATACAGGGAACATTTGCTACCGCAAAAACAGTGACTATGCTATAATTTGTCTGTACCAATTTACTAAGCAGCTTTCAAGGGAAGAAGTCTTATGAGCATGGCACAACCACGAACCGAGCAGGATTTCTCTGGACTCATTAACTGCCCACAGTGTAATGCAACGCTGCCCTCACAGGCTCTGTTCTGTAGCTCATGCGGCGCTCGCATCGACAAAGCAGACAATCACTCTCTTCTGGAAGATGATATCGACATCGCGACACGCTATCGTATTACTTCTCTTGTACGACGGCAGCCTTACGTCACGCTATTCTTCGCCTACGATAACCAGCAACAGCGGCCCGTCGCCATTCGCGACCTCGACCTGAACGATGTGAACGAAGAGGCGCGCAACGCCATTAAAGACGCGGTAAAGGACGAATATGACCTGTTGCGCCGCCAGCGCATTCCATACACCATGCCCGTCGTCGATCTGCGCTATTTCCAGAACCATCTCTACCTTGTCACTGGTTGGCTTTCCGGGGACACACCATCCCAGCTCCATACCTTGAACGACCTGTTGCAAAGTGGGGCGGGCCTGCCCAACGAACAGGTCACGCTTGACTGGATGACGCGTCTCTGCTTCTCCCTTGAATACCTGCACCGGCAGAACATCGTTATCGGTGGCCTCGACCCGCAGGCCATCGTCCTGAACGAGGATAGCTATCAAAGCCAGCTCGCCTTAATGGTCTCGTGGCTGCCGACCAGGGTGCGCGGCCTGCTTCCTTGCGGCGCGCTTTCTACGCAGACCGATCCGTTTATGGCACCGGAAGCGTTGGAGGGAAACGCCGAAGCGCGTTCCGACCTGTACAGTATCGGGGCCATCTTCTATCTCCTGCTCACCGGCCAGGCGCCCGAAGATGCCACCACACGACAGCAGCATCCAACCCGTTCATTGCGCTCTCCTCGCGATCTCAATCCGCGTGTCAGCAATAGCGTCGATGAACTGGTCACGCGCGCTCTTGCCCTCGATCTCGCTGAACGCTTCCAGAACGCCAGCGCCATGATTGCGGCCCTCACCGACGTCGATCAGAAGCGCCCGGCTTCCAGACTGACCCAGGTCAAAGCTGCTGCGCTGTCCGGAGTAGAAAACGAGGCAGAGGACGAGAACTGGTATCTCGAAGAGACCGTCACGATCACACCTTTGAAGCAGGCAAGAACTCCCGGTAGCGCTTCCACCGCGCCTTCCTCCACAAACGCACCGGCAGACGCTGCTTCCCAGGAGTCCCGGGCCGCTGTTGAAGAGATACCCACCCAGGCGATACAACCAGCGCCGTTTCAGGGCGACATTGAGCATGATCCTTTCGCTATCAGGGATACAGAGGCCGTTCATGTCGCCGCTCCACCAGCGCAAGATCAGAAGCAGAGTCAGAGATGGCGCAAGCGCGTCACCGCATTGCTGCCCATCATAGGTACGGGGCAGCAATCCCCCGTGGAGAAAGCTCCACTGGCGAAAGAATCCCTCTGGCTTAAGCGATTGCGGGAGTTCTTCCTGGGCGAACAGCAGCATACAACCACGGCGGCAGCCATCATCGAAACCCCAATGCGCGTGCAGCCTAATCAGCCCTATGCGATCCGCATTCGCCTGATGGGCCGCTCCCAGCCTGCTGTGCCACCTACGCCGGGTGAGAGCCTGCGAGAGCGCAGGGCGAGAACCCCGCAGGGGTTAAGCGCCCTGGTCGAAGGTGAAGTGGTCTACATCGAGGTGCGCTCTGTGCTCTATCAAAGCTTCGCCTACATTGTGCAGCAGGCCGCTGTAGCCATTCCTGCCCCCGACTACGCTGCCGATGTCACCATCCCTATGCAGGCAATAAGCAGCGGGCCGAGCGGGCGACGAGACCGACTGCACATCTTCTTCCTGGACAAGGAGCGCCGCCCGCTTTACGAAAAGCCCTTCGTCGTCGAAATCTTCGTCTCCCACCTTGTCCAGTCCGGTCGCGAAGGCCACAACGTCCTGACGATTCCTCTCTAATCGTCAGGACGCTTCACCCACATTTTCCCATATCTCTTCCTTAATCCGATCATTTCAGGTATAATCACAACAGTCCTGGATCCTGCCACGCGCAATTTGCCCGTAGTGAGCCTTACATATGCCTCAGTTAGAGGAGTTGCTTGCAACTCTCTTCCGACTGCTCTATGATAAGAAAAAAACTGAAAGCATTTTCCTATGCAACGGACATTCTTAGCAAAGCTGCGCGCTAACGGCGTTTACTATCTTATCGGCTCGCTCTTGCTTGCCGTGGGCATCCCACTTTATCAGGTTGCCATTCTCATCCCGCAGGGCTATAGCTCCGCGCTGGCGGCGACGGGCAGCGGCCATTACACTCCCTACCTGGGCTGGATTTTCCGGCATACCGGCTCCTTCCTGGTCTATCGCCTGTTGCTGATAGCCGCCTTTGTCTGTCTGTGGAGCCTGCCTTTCACCCTTTTTCGCATCATCGTAGCGCAGGAAATCCTGGGCCGGGAAGAGGAAGACGAAGAGAGCGAGGACGAAACAGAAGATGAGGAAGATAAAGACGATGCAGAAGACGAGGAGGAAGAGGCTGAAAGCGCTGCTCTGCTTGCCGAGGCGTGGCGAGGGAAGGGCTTCGCGGTGCTCGCGGCCTGGATGGGTCTCGTCGGCATCGTCGTCTTCGCCTTTGCCACGCTTGCCAGCACCACCTATCTCACTATCACCAGCTTCACTTCCGCTGCCACTGTACTTCCTGCCAGCTTGCCAACGCTTTCCAGCCTCTTCACCATCCTGACTTACACCGTGGGCGGCGGTTTGCTGGGCCTCTCCTGCCTGCTCTTCGGCGTCGTCATCAGCCGCGCCGGACTGAAGCTCTGGCCTGGCATCTGGGTGGCCTTCGGCTACGCTGCCATCCTGCTCACTGCTTTTCTCATCAGCAGCGCCGTTGGCGTCGCCACCGTCTCCAACGAAAGCCAGTCCATCTTCACCACCCCCGCCATCCTTCTCTTCGCCCTCTGGGCCTTCTGGTTCGGCCTCATGCTCGTCCGTCTCAAACCGGAAACAACATAATCAACCAGGGAAAAGTCTCTCACATGTCATTCTTCGCTCTCGCTCAGAATGACATGTCCGGGTCAAAATAGCGACATACGGTCGAGCTTCTGCATCTCTTCGCTGGTCAGTTGCCAGCCGAGCGCACCGGCGTTCTCGCTGGCCTGCCGCCCATTCTTCGCTCCTGGTATGGGAATCACAAAATCGCCCTTGCACAGCAGCCAGTTGAGCGCCACCTGGCTCATCGTCTTGCCACGCTCGCCAGCAATGTCCTGCATCGTTTGCAGCAACGGCTCCATCTTCTTACGATTGGAGGTACGAAAGGTTGCCTGGAAACGGCGCGCTCCCGTAATCGGCATCGCATTGGGATTATTTACACGAAATTTGCCCGTCAGCAGCCCCTGCTCAAGCGGGCTGTAGGCAATAAGCGCCACGTTCATCTGCTTGCAGGCCGCCAGCACACCGTTCTGCTCTGGCTTGCGATGCAGCAGGCTATAATGCACCTGGTTGGAGGCCAGTGGGATATCGTGCCGTGCCAGACGGGCCGCCGCCCGCTGCATCTGCTTCACATTGTAATTGCTCACGCCCACCGCCCGCACCTTGCCGGAACGCACCGCTATCGCCAGCATATCCATCAATGCATCGATGCTTAGAAAAGTGTAGGGCCAGTGAATCTGGTAAAGATCGATAGTCTGCACGCCCAGCCGCTCAAGACTGGCGTCGAGCGCGTCGAGCAGTGTACGCGCGGAGAAGCGGGTGGGCATAGGCGCGAACTTCGTGGCGATGATGACGCGCCGCCCGCGTCCATACTCGCGTATGCACTGCCCCAGCAGCCGCTCCGATTCCCCCTGACCATACATTTCCGCCGTATCAAAAAAATTGAGACCGTCATCCATGCATGTCTCAAAAGCCTGCACGATATCGGCCTGTGTATAGCTATGGCCGTAGCCCCAGAAACGCCGGTCGCCCCAGCTCCAGATGCCGATTCCCAGCGCCGGAACCGTTACGGGTGACGCCCCAAGCCTGCGATGATCTACCTGTATCATGATGTCCTTTTCTTAAGCCTGTGTCGAACAAGACATCCCGTCTGGATATCTACTCTCTATCATAAGAGATGATATCCAGCCTGACTAATTCCAGGCAGTTCCGTAGCTATCCCCCTGTGCCTTCACAGCAGAGCGCCAGCAAACCACAGCCTCCTGCGTCCGCCCCAACATCTCCAACAACTCAGCCCTCTTGCCATAGGCTTCAGCAATAAGGCCATAAGCCTGCGTTTCGTCCAGCAGATTACACGCCTGCTCAAAATAACGAAGCGCTTCCTCCATACGTTCGTGCGCCCGTGCTCCTGATAGTTGCTCGGCTTCAGCCTGCGCTACTATTCCAACCGTCAGATAAGCCTGACCAATTAAATCGTTATTCTGGAAACGTCTGGTAAAACTCAGGGACAGATCAGCATATTCTCTGGCCTCTTTCAGCCGTCCTTCGTCCATACGCAACTTAGCAAGCGCGGAACAATTAAGCATAATCATCCTGGGATTTTCGCACGCGGTAGCAATTGCCAGCGAATTCGTGAATTGATCTGAAGCCTCGCGAAACTCGCCTAGCAACCTGTAAACATGGCCGAGGTGGTTATGCATACGACTTACCATGATAGGCATATCCAACTCTTTATAGAGATTTAAAGCTGTTTTTCCCATTTCCAGGGCATCTATCAACTTTCCGCTCTTCCAAGAGAGATTACATAAACCATAGTATATATTGGCCAGGTCCTCTCTCCAATCCCCTTCTGAGGAAGAAAGCACCCCTTCAAAAAGCTTGAGCGATTCTTCATAATACTGCCTGGCAGCAGAATAGAGGCCGCGTTCAATGCATGTCATACCCAGATAATAGCGCGCCCTCACACGAATAGGCTGCAATTTAGAGGTCTGAATTCTGCGATCCTGAAGTAATCTGATACATCTTGTATAGTGGCGAGCAGCATCATCGTAACGTCCAATATTGACAGCAACATTGCCCAGATAGAAACGGCAGAGAGCATGCCGTTTACGATGCTCATTCGTCTGAATCTCATCATTATCTTCTGCCTCTGCCTCTATAGTTTCAACAAGACATGCCAGGATAGCTTCCGCCTCTTCCCAGGATGCTTCGAGCACATAACCCCATGCTCGTAAATAGTCGACTTCTTGTTGTTGCGCTGTGTTTTCAGGGTGAATTCGCTCAAGGACCTCACGTGCACTTTCCGGTTGACCCTCTTCAAGACGCAGCCGGGCGCGATTCAGCAACACCTGATTGTCTACTTGAATATCCTCCATAGCATAGGACCTCCTTCCCTTGCAATAGTGACAGTATAACACATCCAGAGGCAAAGTGGTAGTAAACTGAAGGGTTTCTAGAGAAATTGAGGAAAAGGTTGGAAATATGAGTGTCAAAAATACAACGGGATATCTTGCGTCCCCACCACCGCGCCCACAGAGTGGCAAGGAGATACCCGTCTTCCACAGTATAACCTAATTCTTGTCTTTACACAAGGATAATAAGATGGGTTTGCTACAAAGAAACAGATAGCCAGTTGCTTAAACTGACTACCTGTTTCTTCCAGGATCGCTATGAAGTTTACGCCTGTTCCACTGTTGGCCCTTCGGACGATTCATTGCCGACGGACGTTGCTTGCTGCGCTGTTCCCTCGCTTTTGCCCGCGTCCGAACTGTAGATCATGTCCGTCAGGTCTTTGCGCGTACGCTCGATGACGGCCCGCAACTTCGATAGCTGCTCAGGGTTCTGGAAGGCTATACGACCCGCGATTGCGAAGAGACGCATGACCTCCATGGCCTCGCTGCGCAGGGCCTGCATCTCCGGGGAACGACGCCCACGTCCCTGCCCGCGCATCCATGGCGGCCCAAATGGCTGCTCCTCACTCTTGCGTTCGGCCAACAGCGCCCGCCCGGCATCTGTGATGCTGTAGACTTTCTTGCCGTCCGTCTCCTTCGAGGTCACGTGGCCTCCATCCTCCAGCATTTGCAGCGTCGGATAGACCGAGCCTGGGCTGGGGGAGTAGAAACCACCGGACTTCTCTTCCAGCGCCTTCATCATCTCGTAGCCATGCATGGGTCGCTCCTGCAATAACTCCAGCAACGCGTACTTCAGATCGCCGCGCCCAAACGCCCGACCTCTTTCACCGGGACCGAAAGGACCAGGCCCGAAGCCAAACGGCCCGCGCATACGATGCATAAAGAAACGCGGCCCAAACTGTGGTCCATGGTGGTGGACATGATGGACATGGTGAGCATGCGGTCCATGATGGACATGGGGACCATGACCTTGCCACTCGCCTTCATCGTGCAGCCAGGGCGGAGTCCAACCTTGATCGCCGCCCTCAAACTGGTATGCAAATCTTCTACCAAACATTGTATTCAATCCATCCTTTCTTCTCGATAGCACATTCGGTATCTTCGAGAAATCAGCCTCATCAATACGATATATCGTTACCTATCTTAATTATAACGATATATCGTATTTTGTCAAGGGGAAAACCCACCAGTTTTCAGCAAGCCACCGGGATTACCACAAGGGACAGCATTCTTGCCCGCTCTTTACCAGAACCTGGCTCAAGCACCATTGAACTTTTCTCAAATAGCGCCTGCTCATCCTTCTGATGAAACGAATGAGGCAATTACCTCTTGCCCAATTATACTACATCTTCTGTTAATAGCTGTGTTTCCTGTGATATTTTCACAAAAATGGAAGGAACTTGCCGATGAATATCAGCAAGTTCCTTCCATGTCTGCTCCCATTGATGCGGCAGTCAATGAGAGTTACAGTTTTGGCACACAAACATAAGGGGGTGCAGGACAGTAACCCGCGATTTGCCCATGAACAGGACGCACACTCATCGTATGCGTCAAGGCTGCCACTTTCGTGTGGGCAAAGCCGGTAATGAGGCCCGCCGCGAGCGTGAGCACCATGAGGGCTGTCAGCAGGCTTTTGCGCATTGCCGTTGCTACCATTGAATTTCTTTCTCCTCTCTTCTTCTTGCCTGACCTTTTGCAGGCATTTTACATATCTGGTCGGGATATACTTCACCCTTCCGTTTTGTATGTGCGCTTGTGAGACAGATTTATTTCAATTTATGCAATATATGCTAAACAATTATGCATTGATACCAGATGCATATATCTATAACATAATATTGATGTTTCTAGCATAAGAGGAGATCGATGGGTAAAAAGTCATCCATACTTGCGTATGGCAACATAAGATGGTAGACTATTCCATGCAGGCGGAATAAGGGGACGTGGACAGGGATTTTCCACAGGTATATATCTGGCAGCTGGAGGCTCAAGAGTATCGCAATGAGACCTATGAGAGCAGGTAAGACACACCCCCGATAGTAGTTATTGAGTGTTTAGCAGTTATATGGTACATTTGGAAGAGGAGTCGTAATTTGAATAATGAACCTGAAATAAGCAACAGGAGCAGCATTTTGCAAGGAAATCGTCGTATTGGAGACTCTTTTGCCGGACGGCGCGTCGTGACCATTGGAGGCGGCTCTGGTACCTTCTCTTTTCTTTCCCACCTTAAGAAATATCCCGTCAATATTAGTGCCATCGTTACTATGTCGGATAGTGGGGGCAGTTCGCGCCGCCTTATGGACGAGTTCCGCCGCCAGTTGCCGCTAGGCGATCTGCGTATGTCCCTGGTCGCTCTCGCGCGCAACGGCGCCTTATGGCGTGAAGTCTTCATGCACCGCTTCCAGAACAGTAGTGCGGAGGGGGGTGAAGATGGGGAGCATGAAGTAAGCGGGGGGGTAAGCGGCCACAGCCTGGGAAACTTGATTCTAAAGGGGCTGCAAGATATCAACAACGGCGATCTTCTGCTTGCCATCGAAGATGCACAGGAACTGCTCAATACTGCCGGGCGCGTCATTCCCGTTACACTGGAACAGACCACGATCTGCGCCGATCTGGAGGATGGCACAACCATCTGTAGTGAGACTGACATCGACACCAGAGGCAAAAAGAATCTTGGCCCGCTTTCGCCCATTAAAGAATTACATTTAGTACCCGAAAATGCTCCGGCCTGCACTCAGGCCATTCGCGCCGTGCGCCGCGCCGATACGATCATCATTGGCCCCGGTGACCTCTTCACCAGTCTGATCCCCAATCTGCTGGTCAAAGACTTTTCCCGTGCTGTACGCGAATCCGACGCGGAGAAAATCTACATCTGCAATCTGATGACCAAACACGGAGAAACAGATGGCTACCGCGCCTCCGATTTCGTGGCCGAGATCCACCGCTACCTGGGTGGGCGCGTTGATCGCGTGCTGGTCAACGACGGTCCCTTCCCACCAAGTGTACTGAATGAGTATGCGAAGCAGATCAGCGAACCGGTGGTCATCGATCATGCTCGCCTCTCCCGCCTCGTGCCAAACGTGACCATCGAGCACCTGAACCTGGAAGACGATTCGCTGGCGCGCCACGACCCTGAACGCCTCGTCCGTGCCATCTTCGCCAATAGCGACCTGTGAACAGTTGAGAGAAAAGGGGAATAACATGTCATTCTGAGCGTAGCGCAGAATGACATGTCTGGACGATTTCTCTGCTAGCTGACTGAGACTCTTCGCTCTCGCTCAGAATGACATGCCCGGGTCGGTTTCTTTATGGCATATTGCGCGCAATGTTCTCGAATTCTTCGCGGGGGAAAGCTCGCATGGTCTGAGTGCGTACCGTTCCCTGCGCAATCGTGCCAAGAATCAGGCGCGCTGCCGTTTGATCGTCGGGGGCTTCGGTAATCACGATATAGTCATACTGGCCCAGTACAAGATAAAAGCCAATCAGCTTCCCTCCCACCTCACGTGCTGCTTCGTCAAAGTCGCGCAAGCGTTCCGGGGCGTTTCGCAGTTCCCTGATTCCCTGCTCTGTGAGATTAACCAGACTGATGTAAGTCGGCATCGACTCCTCCTCCTGATTCGCTGGCAAACAACTACCTTTCACGCATAGAGAGGTCTTCCAATGTCATTCTACAATCATCATACCCCATTCCACAAGCTATACTTATGACAGCCACAATAGACTTCTTTTTCTCATGACTTGCGAGTGAAGACCCATCCCTCCATAAGCCCGGCAAGAGCTGCCAGCAGTGAGAAGAGGGCCATGCGCTGTTCGCTGCCGCCGCTGAGCACCAGCAGGCCGCTATTGAGTAGCAGGTAGGCCAGCATAGCCAATAGAGAGCCAATAAATGGCCGCGCAAACCAGGTAATCAGCACGAAAGCAGGAGGCCTTGTCAGCCCGCGCCTGCCCAGCGTGACAATACTGCTCACACAGCCGCCCAGCAAACCATAAACCAGGATAAACCAGGGGATGCCGAGCGGCGCGAAGCGGGCGGTGAAGATGGCGCTGGCTAAGCCCAGACCCTGCAATACGGCCAGCACCAGTACCAGCAGTAAGAGCACTACGAGATAGGCGGCAAACGTCATCATCCAGGCGCCGAATTGCTTTCCTACCCTATCGTCGCTTGCCCCTTTTTGGACTGGGGGCGCTTTCTCTCTCTCGGCCACCACGGGCAGCGGCTCCGTATCCTGCTCTGGCCTGGTTTGCACACGCCCCGCGACTGTACCTTCCTTCACCTCCCTTACGGACGCTCCGGCAAGGGCGGAAAGTTTCTGCACATACTCATCGGGTAAAGCGCGCTGGCGGGCAATGCCGAGGAAGCGCTGTACAAACAGCGCATCGAGGCTCTTACGCGGCTCTTGCTCGTGCTTCTGACGAAATTGCTGCAAGGCTGCGACTGTTGCCATATATGTGGTGCATGCCACGTCGCGCCCGCGATACAATTCATGCACCACAACTGTCACCGCCTCAAACAACGATGCAGGCGGTGCAGCAAAGTGAATCCTGTCCAGCAGGGATGCTTCCCCATCCCTGTGCGCCGCCAGCCGCGCCGGAATGCGGTAGAGCACGCCCCATACCGCCGCATCACGTTCTGCGCTATCCGCCCGCACCAACGTTACCAGTGGCTTCCCTGCTGGCATCTCAACGGCATCCAGCGCGATGCGGTACCCCTTCAGTACGGCGGGGCCATAGAGCAGGGCAGAGCCGTCCAGTTTGTCCGGAGCGTTCAGAACGGCGCTATCCATCTCCAACCCATACTCAAAGAGCCATATGAACTCGGATGCGCTCTCGTCGTGACCCTGTTTCTCGCCCGGCAGCGGCGTTGCCTCCACAACGCTGATTGCATCTTCCTCATCCTCCTCGCACTCCTCCGGCAGTGGAGGAGCCAGAGGCGCTTTTGTCGGAAAAGCTGCGTTTCCCGGGCCAGCCGCCTGCCGCGATTCCTCATCCTGTCGACCTCGCCCGCCCTTTCCCTGTCCTCTAACACTCTCTCGCGCCTCCTCCTGATCGGTCAGCAAATGCGCAAACGATCGCGGCATCGGGGTGCTGCCGCGCACAATGGAAATAGCCGGGACACCGCTTTCTCCGGCCTCACATTGTGTATCCTCCCCTGCCTTTCCCTGTCCATCCTCGATCTGGCAAGAATTCCCTTCGGGTTCCATGCTTTCCCTCCCATCACAAAAACTCCATCCAGATGCGACATGCCAATCTTTCTATGCCGCTATAGTACAGGATACGGAAAGAGACCCTTCTCACCAAATGAATAGGACAGTCTGCCTATATCCAGCTTGAAAATGAATCAGCCATCCGTAAGTGCTGCTTTACCGCGCACAGCGCCGATGCATCGGCAAAAGGGCAACTAGCCGATAAATCGGCATCTACGAGTCATTGCGAGAGTGAAGTTGGCTTCAAGGTTGAAGCAATCTGTTGTATTTGCTGCCGGTTCAGGATGCCGCGCTCCGTAATCACGCCTGTTACGAGTTGCGGCGGCGTGTAATCAAAGTAGAAATTGCGCACGCTGACGCCCGCGATAGGCCTGGCCAGCACCTCTTCAGCCTCTTTCTCCTCCAGTTGCGAGAGATCGCCCTTCCAGTGCTGCGGCGAAATCTTGAGCGTCTCACAGAGCGCGTAGAAAGGCACATTGTGGCCGTGCGCGGCCCACGCCACCAGAGCAGTTCCGGCCTTGTTGAGTACCCCTCCCTCCGCCAGCACGCTGTCCGCGCCCACCACGACCGCCTGGGAGAACGGCAGAAAAATATCGGCCTGCGCATCGGTAATGAGCGTCACCGCAATCCCATGCCGCACTAATTCCGCCGCCGTCTCGCGCCCTTCGTAGCGCGGGCGGCTTTCCAGCACGATGACGCGCTCGATAGTTGCGGCACAGGCCCGCAACACGCTCAGCACGGTGCCGGAAATGCTCAGCGTCATCAGCGTTCCCTGCAACGCCGGACAGGCAAAGCTTGCAATCCGTTGCGGGGCAGTGTCATACGCAGCCAGCAAATCACTTGCCGCCAACGCCATGCCCGGCAATCCACCTGGAGCGTTCACAATACGCGACACGGCTCCAGCAATGGCGGCCATGGCCGGGCGCGCCTGTGCCAGTTCCACACCAGCCCGCCACAGTTCGCTCAGCCGCTCATCCGGCGGGATCAACTCATCCTTCGCAATATCACGCAGCAACGCAATGGTCTCGCGCACCAGCCAGCGCGAGCCATGCTCCCTGTCATTGCGCACCTGCTCTATCCGCTGTTGTATCTCACTCATATCCCTTCTCCAGGACAATATTACTTGTTAGTGAACATATCCTCTCTAAAATTGTATCAAATGATGATGACTCCCCACAGCTTCAGCCGTGGGGGTTTATGGTGCGGTTCGATAATTGTTCCTCCACTACCGTCGGCGATTGGCTTTTTTGTCACTCCACCAATTGGCGCTTGCGTAACCCTTTTCACATGGTTTACACTACATTGGTATGAGCCAATTGAGAACGGAGTGCTATCATGCGACAACACACAAATGCATCATTACCCTTGTTCACTGCCCCCATCAGTTCGCTGGTACAACTGGAACGGGAGAGCGGCGTTCCCCTGTACCAGCAAATCTGCCAGAAGCTGCGCGAAGCTATCCTTTCGGGCGAGCTGGCCGAAGGCGTGCGCCTGCCCACTGAACGCGCCCTGGCGCACGAACTGGGGGTGAATCGTACCACAGTGATGAACGCCTACAACCAGCTTGCCAGCGAAGGACTCATCGAGGGACACGTGGGGCGCGGCACACTGGTCAGGCGTAACTCCTACAATCAGAGGGAGCGCGAGGAGAGCTACGAAAACGATGTACCCTCCTGGCTCTGTGGCCTGCCCGCCGGTGAGCTTGATCTGCTCGGCCCAGATGCGCGCATCCTCAACGAACTGGCCTCGATGGGCGAGCAAAAAGAAGTAATCTCCCTGGCAGCAGGAACGCCCGCGCAGAACCTGCTGCCCGTCGAGGTGCTGCGCTCCATTCTCGACGACGGCCTGGATATCGCCCGGCAGAGCGCGCTGAGCTATAGCCCCGTCGAGGGATTGCACAGCCTGCGCCGGGGCATTGCCGCCCGCATGCGCAAACGCGGCGTTAGCATCGATACCTCGCAGATATTGATTCTTTCCGGGTCCACGCAGGGCATAGGGCTGTTAGGACGCCTCCTGCTCAGGCAGGGAGACGAGGTAGTGGTCGAGGTACCTACCTATCTGGGAGCTATTCAGACCTTCCGGGCACTGGGCGCTCGCGTCATTGGCGTGCCAACCGACAGCGACGGTATGCGTGTCGACCTGCTCGAATCGGTGCTGGCCCGCCATCATCCTCGCCTGATCTACACCCAGCCTACCTTTCACAACCCGACCGGTGTCGTGATGTCACCCGAACGTCGCCGCCGCCTGCTCCTGCTCTCGCGCCGCTACCAGACACCCATTCTGGAAGACGATCCTTACGGCGAGATGTACTTCGAGGGCAAAGCGCCCCAGCCGCTCAAGGCCCTCGACAGCAGCGAACAGGTACTCTACCTGAGCACCTACTCAAAGCTGCTTGCCCCCGGCCTGCGCGTCGCGTGGCTGGCCGCACCCGAACCCATGATCGAGCGGCTGACTCTGCACAAGCAAATCTTCGACCTCAACACCAACACACTCGGCCAGTGGCTCGTCTCGGAAATCCTCCAACGTGACCTGCTCGACGATCATCTCGCGCACGTGCGCCAGCGTTACCAGGAGAAACGCGACCTGATGCTAGACGCGATCAGCAAGCACTGGCCCTCCTCCGTGCGTGTCAATCGCCCGGTGGGCGGCTTCCATCTCTGGTGTCGCCTGCCCAGCGACATGCGCGCCCGCGCACTGCTGCGCGAGTGCGCCCGCGACCATGTGGCCTTCGTCATAGGTGAACCTTTCCACGTCGATGGCGGCGGCAAGCAGCACTTCCGCCTCTGCTTTGCCTCTTCTGAAGAGGACTACATCGAGGAGGGCATCAAACGCATCGGCGAAGCTATTCAGCGCCTCGCCGCCCAGCGTATACCACCCGAAGAACGCGAACGCCAGCTCCACGTAGAGCATCTGCCGATGGTCTAGCCTATGCGGAAAGAGGGGTCGGAGCACAAACGCGCACTCTGGCCTGCTTTTACACAACGCATGCGCCAGCTACGCAAAAAACTGCAGCCGCTTATACATATCGGCTACTGACCTGGCGAGAAAATCTGCTTCCCCAAATACTTGCAACTTATGAAATACATTCGCCATCTACGGATGCCAGACAAAGCTGACTCCAGAGCCGGGGTAGAAGGTCCAGTAAGAGAGGGTATCCCAGCCCCCGTTAGCGTACCAGTTATAGTTGCTGGTGTAGACACTGCCGTCGGAGTTGATGCGCTCCACAACGGCGACGTGACCATAGCCACTTGCCCCCTGGACATAGGGTTGCAAGACAATAATCGAGGGGACGTGCGGTGTAGCAGATACTACCCAGCCCGCCTCCTGCGCTCCATATGCCCACTGGTAGGCGTTGCCCAGCCAGGGCACCCAGTAGCCGGTCAGTTCGTGATAGCGGAGGTTGGCCCAGTAGGTGCATTGCCCGAAGGCAAAGCGATCCAGCGTGCTGCCATTACCCGTTTCAGGTGGCGGCAAACTGGTACTGGTGGATTGACCGGGATCATAGCCATCCTGGTGAGTAATGACCGCCGTTGCCGTCGCCTCCTGCGCCGCGATAAACGCTGTGTTGCTATTGTTACTTTTCACAAGGTTAAGAATAGGTCGGAAAGGGTTAAACGCGGCTGTGCCGTCGCTGCTGCCCACCGGTATGACCGACATTACACTGCCCAGGACGATCAATGCCAGGATGGCGGTCACAGCCAGATGCACTACCCAGCGTCGACCCCGTGGCGGTCGCAATGTTCCCGCGCTCTTCTTGCCAGATCCCTGAATCACTACCGGCTGGCGCAAGGCCGTCGTCGTGCTTGTCCTGAAAGCCACCGGCAGCGCCCCTGTCTGCACCTCGCTCACATTGCTCAATTGCCGCGTCACCGCTGGCATACCGGCGGCTGGATCATTCTGTAAAGGAGCGGTGACCGTGGCTGCCTGTGCTGGCACTGCCAGATTCTGGTATGTGGGAGAGACAGGGAGAGGGAAAGCGCCAGTGGGCGGCGCGGGAGTCTGTGCGACATCCGAGAAGGGCATTTGCTCAACGCGTGACATCTGGCTAAGCAGACCCGGCCTTCGCTGCGCCCCTGAAATAAGCCTTTTCCCATCCGGTGCGCTACTTTGACGATCATCCATAGACGACATACGCAGTCCCCATCCTTCGAAATGAGCTACAAATACTTTCGTCGCGCTTGTCGTGCGCCCTACGTTATCAAACACTGTACCCGCTACTCTTCAACTGGTCAAGCAAAGCAAGCCGGTTTGGGACTAAGGTACCTGTCTATGGTAAAGAACGTTGCAAACAAACAAAACCTGCTGATCTATCGGATACGTGTCCCTCCCATGTCCAGACCAGTTTTCTTATGGCACATCATGCAACGCGATACAGTCCTGGCACGTACTATAGGGTGGATGAGGACGTGGGCAGTTATGACACAATGAAACAACTGGTTATGAAAACATAAGGAGAAAAAATGTCAGGAAATCGCGGTTGCGTGATGAATTCACTGCTGTTTCTGGTAATCGTGTTTATACCGGTAGTGGGGCATATTATCGAGACGGTGATGGTCTTCGAGGATGAGCACTCACCCGCAGGTACGATCTTGTGGTTGGTGGTGATCTGGTCGACGCCAGTCATTGGCCCCCTGCTCTACCTGCTGTTCGGTCAGACGCGCCGCCGTGTGATGTTCGGGCAGCCATACTACGCTCCCCAGCCGTACCAGCAGCCCTATCAACAGCAAACATTCTAGCGCTGCTCCAGGAGAGCAACGTGTTAAGGCAGGCGACCGGAAGATCGCCTGCTTTGTGATTCTTTCAGGGGACGGGCCAGAAGTAGGGCAGGTCGTCGGGTACGTCCCAGCCAAACTGACGATAATATTCAGGCTCTTTGCGCAGCAGGTTGGACTGATGCGAGCGGTGGAGACGCACATCTCCCAGCCACCAGGGGTATGTGATCGAGACTTCCTCAAGGTCGTAATACGATATGTTGTTCTGGTAGCCACGCCGCTTCCATCCGGTAATCATCGTGTTGACATACTCTTTCAAAGCATTTTCGTAGCCGCGCCACATCTTGACCGCCGGGTGATTGAACCATCCCCCCCGGTAGCCCGGCGGCTGCGCCAGCACATTGAGAATCTGCATCCCCTCCACACGCTGCTTTCCCAGGCGCCTGCTATCCAGCGTTTTCGCAACCTCTTCAAACGACGTATAGGGCAGAAATGTTTGCATCTCGATGGATATCTCCTTCTGAAGATGAGACGCAACGAGGGTAAGAAAAGAGTCAAAAAGAAATGGGGGCCAGCATTGCCCTTGACATTCTCATGAGTTGGCGGGTATACTTTGTACTAACAAATCGAAAGTGCAGCACATAGACAACCGAACAGGTGCAGGAAATCAATTTCTGCTCTCATCCAGAGAGGTGGAGGGAAACGGCCCGATGAAGCCCGGCAACCCATCCGCAGTGGCGCGGGAAGGGTGCCAATTCCGGCGGAATGCTTTGCTCAGTGTTCCGCAAGATGAGGGGAAATGCGCAAAGTTGCCGCAACCCCTGAGATGCAGGGGTTTTTTTGTGGCCTGCGCATTGTGTACTTTATCAGTCAAGTTAACAACTACGATGAAGAGGACGAGTAAACGAGAGGGACGGCTACAGCGAGCCGGTGGCGATGAGAAGCCGGTGCCTTACCCGCGTTGAATATGACCTCGGAGTAGCAGGCTGAACGCCCCTCAGCGGGCAAGTAGGTCGTGCCGTTGGCCGCGTTACAGGCCGGAGTGTCGTAGGATATGCCCTATGTTACCCTGCCCCGCAGGCCTCGGCCTGGAAGTCGTGGTGGGTCTAAAATCCACGAAACTACGGCACTCGTTAAGGTCGATGTCGTGAGGCATCGACAAATCAGGGTGGTACCGCGAAACCTGTGAACCCCTCGCCCCTGCCAGGGAGAGGGGGTTTTTTGTGCTCATTTTGCAATGAATCAGAAAGGAGGATGCAATGGTGACCAGTATCGAGCAAACAGGGCAAGGCAAGGGAGCGCATACGGCCATCGGCACTGCGGCATCTGTCAACAAGGTACATACCTACACATTTGAGCGGCTGCCATTGCAGCGCGGCGGCGACTTCGGCCCCATCACGCTGGCTTACGAGACGTGGGGGACGCTCAATGCAGAGAGAGATAACGCCATCCTCATTACCCACGCCCTCACCGGCAGTTCGCACGCCCACGATGTGGAGCGGCCCGATGATCCGAAGGCGGCCTGGTGGAATCCTTTGATCGGACCCGGACGCCCCTTCAATACGTCGCGCTATTTCGTGATCTGCTCCAATATCCTGGGTGGCTGCTACGGCAGTACGGGGCCATCGTCTCCCGACCCTGCAACCGGGCGCCCCTATGGTATGCACTTTCCGCTGATTACCATTCGCGATATGGTAGATGCGCAGCGCGTTTTGCTCGACCATCTGGGCGTGCGCGAGCTGGCGATGGTGGCCGGTGGCTCTATCGGCGGGCAGCAGGCGCTGGAATGGGCGGTGCGCTACCCTGAAAGGGTGCGCAAGGTGGCCGTGGTGGCGGCCACGGCGTCACTGACCGCGCAGGCTATCGCTTTCAGCGAAGTGCAGCGCCAGGCTATTATGGCTGACCCGCTCTGGCAGGAAGGCAATTACAAGCCGGGCCAGGGGCCACGCGCGGGGCTGGCGATAGCGCGTATGCTGGCGATGATTACCTATCAGAGCGAGGAAGCGATGGAACTGCGTTTCACCCGCAACCCGGCGCGTTTTGCCCAGACTCCCACACCCAGCAATGGGCCTGAACTGGGAGAGCGCTTCGACGTAGAGAACTACCTCTACTACCAGGGAGAGTCGCTGGTGCGGCGGTTTGATGCCAACAGCTATCTCTACATCAGCAGAGCGATGGACCTGTACGACGTGAGCGAGGGCTATCCATCGCTGCAAGCGGCGCTGAGCCGCCTGCGGAGCAAGGCGCTGTTCGTCGGCATTCGTTCGGATTTTCTCTTCCCGGCAGCGCGGGTGCGCAGGCTGGCCGAACAGGTGAGGTCGCTGGGTGGTGACGCGACTTATGTTGAACTGGATTCACCACACGGTCACGATGCCTTCCTGAAGGAATGGACGCAGATGACCGCAGCCCTGAATTTTTAAGGGCGCAATCGAATTTTCGATGTATATGGATCGAATGAATTCTATCCATGTAGGGGCGGAACTCTTCCGCCCGGAAGGAGCAACTGATCTCATGGCACTCAACAACAACAAGAGTTATGGTTTTGAAACACTTTCTTTGCATGCCGGGCAGGAGACGGCAGATAGCGCCACTGGCGCTCGCGCGGTACCCATCTACCAGACAAGTTCTTTTGTCTTCGACAGCCCGGAACACGCTGCAAATCTGTTTGCCCTGAAGCAATTTGGCAATATCTATACCCGCATTATGAATCCCACGCAGGATGCGTTTGAGCGGCGTATTGCGGCGCTGGAGGGCGGCGTTGGCGCGCTGGCTACGGCATCGGGCCAGGCAGCGGAGACGCTGGCAATTCTGAATCTTGCCAACGCGGGTGACGAGATTGTTACTTCGGCCAGCCTGTATGGTGGTACCTACAATCTGTTCCATTACACGCTGCCCAGAATGGGCATTACTGTGCGCTTCGTCGATGGGCGCGAGCCGGAGAACTTCCGCGCCGCCATCAATGACCGCACGAAGGCGATCTATGCCGAGACGGTGGGCAATCCACGCCTGGACACACTGGATATCAGCGCGGTGGCCGATATCGCCCACGAGCACGGCCTGCCGTTGATTATCGACAACACCCTGCCCACGCCCTACCTGGTGCAGCCCTTGAAGCACGGTGCGGACATCGTAGTGCATTCAGCCACCAAATTCATTGGCGGTCATGGCACCTCTATTGGCGGTGTGATCGTGGATGGCGGTAAGTTTGACTGGACGAGCGGACGCTTTCCGGAGTTTGTCGAGCCTGACCCCTCCTATCATGGCCTGCGTTACGTCGAGGCGCTTGGCCCGATAGCCTATATCATCAAGGCTCGCGTGCAGTTGCTGCGCGACCTCGGTCCCGCCATTTCTCCTTTCAACTCGTGGCTCTTCCTGCAAGGATTAGAGACGCTGCCCCTGCGCATGGAGCGGCACAGCCAGAACGCGCTGCGCATCGCCGAGTTCCTGGAGAGCCATCCAGCCGTGAGCTGGGTGAGCTATCCCGGTCTGAAGAGCCATCCGCAACATGAACTCGCGGCGAAGTATCACACGCACGGCTATGGTGCCATCCTCGGCTTCGGTATCAAAGGCGGCCTGGAAGCGGGCAAGCAGTTGATTCGCCACGTGGAACTCTTCTCGCATCTGGCGAACGTCGGCGATGCCAGGTCACTGATCATTCATCCGGCCAGCACTACTCATTCGCAGCTCACGCCCGACGAGCAATACGAAACCGGCGTCACTCCCGACTTCATTCGCCTCTCCATCGGGCTTGAAACGGTCGACGACCTGATCGACGATCTCGACCAGGCCCTCAAGGCGGCAACGGCTGCCGTCGGTGAACCGGCAGGCGCGTAGCGGAGGTGGCCCGGGCGACAGGCTAGCAGGCTATAGACTTATCCATTCATTCTTACGAACGAAAGATTGTCAGGTGGTGCTTATGGAAGCTGATCTAAGTATCCTGAAATTCGGGGGAACATCGGTTGGGAGTGGGGAGCGCATGCGGCGCGTGGCTCATATTGTGACGCACACGTGTAACAAAGCGGAGGAACCGTTTCCAGTCGTCGTCGTCTCCGCCATGTCCGGCGTGACCGATCAGTTGTTGCGCATCGCTCGTTATGCCTGCGAGGACGAGGGCAAGAAGCTTGAGCTGGAACTGGAGGCCTTAAAGCAACGCCATCTGGAGGCGTTGGAAAAGGCGGTTACACGCCGCGAGGCGCGTCATGCGTCGCACGACACCTTGCAGGAAGCATTCTCGAAGCTCGAACGAGATGTGGAGGCGCTGAAGGCAGCAAGACAGCGTGGAGACGAGGTCGCCCTGCCCACTGCGGCGGTTGCAGCCTGGGGCGAGCGGCTTTCGGTACTGCTGGTGGCTGCCGCTGTGCAGGAAAGCGGCGTGCGGGCCGCTCCCGTGCGTGAAGAGGTGATTATCACCGCCCGCCCGCATGAGGTGCCGCCGGTTGGTATGGTGGTAGGTGCCGAACCGCTGATGGAGGAGACACGGCAAAACGCGCAGCGCCTGATCTCCCCATTGATCGAGCAGCGTGTGGTGCCGATCGCGGCAGGCTTTATCGGGCGCACATCCGATGGCTATGTGACGACACTGGGGCGCAACGGCTCCGACTATTCCGCCTCGGTGATTGGCGCGGCGCTGAATGGCGTCGAGGTCACAATCTATACCGACGTGGATGGGGTGCTCACAGCCGACCCGCGCCTGGTGCCCAATGCTCGCCTGCTGCCCGTGCTCTCTTACGCAGAGGCAGCGCGGCTCTCCTGGTTTGGCGCGAAGGTGCTGCACCCGCGCACGCTCATCCCCGTCGCGCCACGCAACATTCCCGTGCGCGTGCGCAATACCTTTCGCCCGCATATTCGCGGCACGCTGGTGGGACCCGAGAATGAGCATAGCGCCGCCACTGCGATCAGCGCGCGCCGCCACCTGGCATTGATTACAATGGAAAGCACCGACCTGTTCGGCGCCCCTGAGAATGCGGGGCAGGTCTTCGCGCTTGCCGCTCGCGCCGGTGCCGCCCCGGTTGCCATCTGCTCCTCATCGGGACACCATCTTTCCTTTATGGTGGAGGAGCAGGCAGCGGATACTGTTGTTTCGCTCCTGCAACATGATATGGGGACGTGGCGGGTGCGTGCGCGGCCCGATCTCGCGGCCTGCGCCTGCATTGGTTCCGGCTTCACCGTCGACCCGATGAGTCCGGCCCGCGCCATGGCCTCTCTCGCCCGCGAGCGCATCCCGGTCATCACACAGGGCGCGTCTGAACTGGGTATCACGTTGATTGTGGCGGACGAGAACGCCGAACGCGCCCTGCGCAGCCTGCACCGCGACCTCATCGCCCCGGTCATCCCTCTCGTTCGCCACGCCCTCACCGTGCGCGAAAGACGGCGCGGCACCGGCGCATTGTAGTTGTAGGATAGGAGGTGTGTACATGACAGAAAGACGAGAGCGTATCCCTGTTGCTGTGCTGGGGGCGACGGGCATGGTGGGGCAGCGTTTTATCGAATTGCTGCAGGGACATCCCTGGTTTGAACTGGTGGCGCTGGCGGCTTCGGAGCGACACGAGGGGCTGACCTACGCGGAAGTGGCGCGCTGGCGCTTGCCGGGCAGCGAGATGCCAGAAGCCGTAGCAAAATTGCCCGTGCAGCCATGCAGGCCGGAGGCGCTGCCCGACGCACAGATTGTCTTTTCGGCGCTGCCTGCCGAGGCGGCGGATAAGGTCGAAGCAGATTTTGCGCGAGCGGGTAAGGCCGTTTTCAGCAACGCCAGAAGCTATCGCATGGCCCCCGATGTACCGCTGATCGTGCCGGAGGTGAACGCCGACCACTCGTCTGCTATCTTACAACAGCGCAGAGTGCGTGGCTGGTCGGGCTGCATCGTCACTAACGCCAACTGCTCAGCTACGCCGCTGGTGATGGCACTCAAGCCCTTGCAGGATGCCTTTGGAGTGCGCAAGGTGCTGGTCACAACCTTGCAGGCCATTTCCGGCGCGGGCTATCCTGGTCTGCCCTCGTATGATATCCTCGACAACGCCATCCCCTACATCGGCGGCGAGGAGGAGAAGGTGGAGAGCGAGACACGCAAGATGCTCGGCTCCTGGCAGGAAGACCAGGGCTTCAGCGACGCGCCGCTGGTGGTGAGCGCGCACTGCAATCGCGTCGCAACCCGCGAGGGTCATCTTGAGTGCGCCAGCATCGAACTGAGCCTCGATGCGGAGCCGGAAGAGATCATCGCGGCCTGGGAGTCGTATCAAGGTGAGCCGCAAAAACTGGGTCTCCCCAGTGCGCCTCAACGCGCTTTGCTCTACCGCTCCGAGCCAGATCGCCCCCAGACTCTGCGCGACCGCGACGCAGGGCATGGCATGACCGTCACCCTCGGTCGCCTGCGCCGCTGCCCTATCCTGAGCTACAAATTCGTCATGCTCGGCCACAACACCATTCGCGGCGCGGCTGGCGGCTCCATCCTCAACGCGGAGCTATGCGTGAGTAAGGGGCTGATCTAATAAATAATCGTAGGGACGGGCACAAGGCACATTGCTTCCAATTTGGAAAAGGAAATGCGAGAGACCCACAAATTGAGATACAATAAAGCAATGGCTCCTACGAGTCATTATGGCTGGCTATGCCATAAAGCTGTATTTGTTCTGATGGAGGAATTGCGCCGATGCGATTTGTAAGTTTTTCTACGGAAGCTCTGCCGAAGCCACACCTGGGGCTGGTGCAGGGGGACGAGGTGCTGGATGTAGACCTGGCGGCGCGGGCACTGCAAATGATTTTGCCCGACCAGATGCTGGACCTGATTGATGATTATGACCGGGCAAAAGCCGGTCTGGATGCCATCTGGCAGAAGGCGGCGGGCAGAAACTTTGGCGAGGTCAGGACGTTTACCGGGATCGGGGCAGTGCATAAGTTCCCGGAAGTGCAGCTTTCCGCCCCTATTCCGCGCCCGCGCAAAAACATCATGTGCCTGGGCCTGAACTATAGCGAGCACGCGAAAGAGTCGGCAGAGGCGCGAGGGAGACAGGCCTCGATTCCGCAATACCCGGTCTTTTTCACAAAGGCCCCCACAACCGTCAACGGCCCCTACTCCCCTATCGTGATTGATCCAAAGGTCTCAACCAGCATCGACTGGGAGGTCGAACTGGCGGTAATTCTTGGCAAGGGCGGGAAGAATATTAGTGAGGAGGATGCCTACAACCACGTCTTTGGCTACTGCGTCCTCAACGATGTGACGGCGAGAGATTTGCAGGACCGCCACCGACAGTATTTCCGGGGCAAGAGTCTGGACGGCTACTGCCCGATGGGGCCGTGGATTGTGACAGCAGATGAGATCGACAACCCACAGAATCTCAACCTGCGTCTCCTCGTCAACGGCGTCCTCAAGCAGGATTCCAATACGAGCATGATGATCTTCACCATTCCCCAGATCATCGCCGAACTCTCTTCAGGCATGACACTGGAAGCAGGGGATATCATCGCTACCGGCACACCCAGCGGCGTTGGCTTCGCCCGCAACCCACCCGAATTTCTCAAGCCCGGCGACATAGTGGAAGCCAAAGTTCAGGATATCGGCGTCCTGCGCAACCCCGTGGTGAGCGCGGAATAAGTAAGAATTGATGCGGCCACCGCAGGCCCAGCGCAAGGCATTGGCCCTATTATATACGAAGCCGCTCGACGAGAGCCTGTATATAGTAAGGCGCTGCCTTGCGCTCGCCCTGGGATGTGCCCGGCCTGTGAGCATGGCATTATACCCCGATTTCTTCACCCATCCACGCGGGCATCATACCCCAGAGGTTGAGTGCGGTTGAGCGCGTGTGCCAGAGACGAGGGGGCGTCGTGACATCGCGGTCGTAATACTGTTGCAGTTCGGCGGAAAGCTCGATATGGATGCCTTCGCTGTCGGCAAAGCGGAGGAAAAGGTCGTGACCGGCTCCGTGGCGACCAGGCCCCCAGAGAATCGGCACATGGTGACGACTCAGGTAATCGGCCCAGGTGAGCAATTCGGGGCCGTCGAAGATGCTGTAGCCAACATGGTCGATATCGCGCCTGCCCTGCATGAGAATAAGCGTATGATGATCGTTGTTGCAGCGCAACCAGGCACACTCGCGCAGCAGCCAGTCGGAGATATCAAAGCCGAGCGATTCGGTGTAAAACTCGACCATCGCTTCCAGGTGCGGCGTTGAGAGCGCAATATGTTGCAGGCCGTGAGGGCGTATGCGAGCACGGTGCTGGGCCACTACAGGGGCCTGAGCAAAAGATTCGTCAGGAGTGACAGAAATCTCGATACGATTGCCATCAGGATCGCTGAACCAGAGGGTATCGCCGAGGTCAGGGTCGCCGTCGCGGGCTTCCAGGGTCACTTCAATGCCAGAGAGGCTGAGACGAGCAGCCAGCGCCGCCAGTTCGGCATCGGTGTCGACCTCAAAGGCGAGGTGATGTAAACGCGTGCGCCCAAAGGCGCTGCGCCCATTGCCCATATTGGGGCGCGTATCGCTGAAGAGACCGAGCGAATGATACTCTTCACCCAGGGACAAAAAAGCGCTGGCCTGCTCCAGTGCAATCTCCGGATCAATAGCGCCATTGATGGTCGAACGAAGATCAAATCCCAGCACGTGCCGATAGAAATGCGAGAGGGCAGCCACGTCATTAGCCCACAGGCCCACGTGCGCCAACCGGTTAACCTTGACTTTCTGAATCTGCTGTTCGCTCATACTACTCTCCTGCCATACCTGTCACGAAAAAACACCAGCAAACGAAACCAACCCTTTCCAACTTCTCAATGCTTTTGCATCTGACCTTTTCAGGCTTGAAACCATCATATACAGGAGATTGTTGCAGGTCAACAAATTCACCCGAAGGTCATATGCTCTCTCTATGAAAACCGGCTCCCCCTGTCATTCTGAGCGCCTTCAGAATGACAGGGGGAGCCGGTTTTCAATGACCCGGTATCCCGCAAATAATTAGTGGGTATTTTCCGCCGGAGTCAGATTGAGTAAAAGTTCACCAGTATCCTGCCCTTGCCTCTCTTTACCTTCCTCATCGACAAAGTGCTCTATGCTGGACCGCGAGAGGTCGACGGTCTCCAGGATACGCACAAGGGGCAGTTCTGGCATAGGAGTCCTGGGGGCAGGTTGCACCTGGGGACGCATCACCTTTCGAACGATCTTGCTTCCCGTGGCGGATGTCGTCACTGTCTTCTTGCTGTACACTGCATGTGAGAGCCGTGCCCGTCCTGGCAGCCGCGAGTAGATGGCACGTGCATCCATCCCTGTCCGCACGTTGAGCAAAACGAGCAGCAGCGCCACAACCGGCAGCAGGAACCAGAGATGCCAGGATAGCACAGCCACAAACGCGGCACTCATTGCCATAGTGACGAAAATAATCAGAAAGAGAGGGGTAAGCATCCATTTTTTCCCATTGATAATCATATAGCGACGCCGTTGTGCCTCCTTGCTGGTAGCTATGCAGCGCCTGGCGCTGGCAGGCCAGAGAGCGCTGCTTACCCCGTTCGCACGTGGCAAAACGACCTGTAATTGTTTTCTATCCTCTTTCATCATCTTCACGCCTTCAAGATTGCCCTTTCGCGACACTGAAGTACCGGTATCTGGACGGCACTCCGAGCTGTACGTACACATCCACCCAACGCTTCATGCACCACCACGTACCTACATTCCTCATTCCTGAATACGTATACGTCCGCACGCTCACCGGGTAACACAACCGTTAGCTTTTACACCACTATTCCTATTGTACACTTCCACTTAAGCTCAACCTGTAGCGCATGAGGTCATCACACCCCTGCACGCTGGCCTGCGACCAGATTGCCCCATCCCACAACACCACTACATCCTGACCACAGGCAACATTCCCGACACTCCGCACACCCTCTCACCATCGCATACAGAGAACGGATGACCTCACAGCTACCGTTGCGTTCTCCACCCCACATCCACAACATCCACCACGCATACGTATCAGATAGTGCCTTTCACCACTTCATCCCCACACCACCTCATCCACCACACTGGCTAAGCCCTGACTCCATAGGGAAGCTGGCGATTTTTCAGGCACCGCATGACCCGTTTGGGATCACACCAATAGCTTACGCTGTCCCGGTGGGTATCAGGTTATGAAGCAATGGAGGTTCAGTTAAGAAATGTTTTTTCTTATTGTTGAGTCTTAACTTACCAATAGAGTTATTTATTTATTTCAATTTACATTGATAGGCAATAATGTATCCAAAAGGCAAAAGCAAAGGCACAGAAAGACAGGCTGACCAGGGTAAATCAGCCTGTCCTTGCGTGCCTTTGCTTTTGCCTTAGCGCCGAGGGTCTTCGCGTTCCACTTCGACCTGCACTTTGCCGCGCAGGACTGCCCCGGCTGTCGTGTGGGCAGGAGGGTCCCATTCAAAGGCGATTTTCTGACGCTTGATCGGCACATTGGCTAACAGTTTATCAAAGCGGTCTTCGCGGGCCATTGTTACCTCGACGTGTTGCTCGTCGATTTCGAGGCGACGCGAGATCACGGTCAGCAGATCGGCCTTGATCAGCTCAAGCAGTTCGGGACTCACCTTGATGCGATCGTGGACGAGGGCTACCTTCAGACGCTCTTTCGCCAGTTCGCCGGGAGTAGGCTTCTTTTTGCGACCACCAAAATCGAGAAAACCCATATCTCCGCCTCCTTCAGCGGGCAGTCCTTAGCGTACCCGCTTCTCAGCCACTACAGGACCAAATCCCATCAGGCGTCGCAGCCGTTCCATAAGCGACGGGGACTCCGCGACCTCTTCGAGAGGAATCTCTTCCCCTAGAATGCGCTGAGCGGCATTGACATATGCCTTACCAGCCCGTGAGCGTTTATCATAAACGGCGGGTTCGCCCTTATTGGTTGCCACGATAATCAACTCGTCTTCGGGGACAATGCCGAGCAGGTCGATGCCCAACACTTCTAACACGTCCGCCACATCCATCATGTCGCCGCGCTTGACCATTTCCGGGCGCAGGCGATTAAGAATAAGGCGCGGCTCCGGTTTGCCAGCCGCCTCCACCAGCCCGATGATGCGGTCGGCGTCTCGCACTGAGGCCATTTCAGGATTGGCAACGATGACGATTTCGTCCGCGCCGACAATGGCATTGCGGAAGCCCTGCTCGATGCCGGCGGGCGAATCGATGAGGATGTAGTCAAACTCCTGTCGCAGTTGCTGGCACAGTTGCTCCATCTGCACGCTGTTGATGGCGTTCTTATCGCGCGTCTGGGCAGCCGGGAGCAGGTAGAGTTCCGGCAGGCGTTTATCCTTAATCAAGGCCTGGCGCAAACGACACTGCCCTTCGACCACGTCGACGAGGTCGTAGACAATGCGATTCTCCAGGCCGAGAACGGCATCAAGGTTACGCAGACCAATATCTGAATCGACAACGACGACCTTTTTTCCCTGCATGGCAAGGGCCGTGCCAAGATTTGCTGTGGTGGTTGTTTTGCCTACTCCGCCCTTCCCCGAAGTGATTGTGATAACCCGGCTCTCCATACACATCTCCATTGAACAACTTCAGTCCAACTGCGGTCGAAAGAAATATGGCGTCAGGCAGCCTGGAGACCGCCCACTTCCTGTATCGATACGAATCAACCTTTCTCAGGGTCGACTTTCGCTCACTTCTTTTTGCTACTTGCGCGGAGGGCGCCCGTTCACCCATGCCTCGACAACAATCTGTCCCTGGCGAATCGCCGCGACTTCCGGACGCGGCTGCACCTCGAAGCCATCGGGAGGCCGCGAGAGCAGGTGCGCGATGCGCAGTTGCACGGGGCACAATTGCAAAGAGCAGACAACGGCATTCTCGTTATCGGGAAAGCCTGCATGAACCATGCCGCGCAATACCCCCCAGACGATAATATCGCCCGCGGCGACAATCTCCGCGCCGGGGTTAACGTCACCGAGCACGACAACGTTGCTGGCGTGCCGGATGGCCTGGCCGGAGCGAATCGTCCGGCGCAGGAAGAGGGTATCGTCGCTCTCCCGTTGATCCCGTTGTCCCTGCTCTCCCTCGCCCAGGGGCGCGGTAACGGAAGGCCTGGCAAAGGGGGGCAAAGAGAGGTCGTCGTTCCTCAATGGCTGCGCAACCTTTTCCAACGGCACCACCGACATCTGGTAGTGCGCGAGCAGGTTTTCGAGCTGTACGCGCTCGTAGACGCGCAGCGTGCGGCGGCTGGTATCTACGGTCAACGAGGCGCCACGAAAAAACGTGGGAGCTTCAGCGAGCCGGTCAGCGAGGGCCGTGAGCAGGTCGCTGAACGGCGTTTCTGGTTCGAGAGTTAAAAGCAGGCCGTTGCGTGTCCCTTTGATCGCAATATATCCCTGCATTGACTGCCTTGCCTCCTTTACCAGTCCCCGCTCTCCGTCTGCCTCAGAAACATCCTGAGCGGAATCCGAGGTATCCTCCATACGCAAGTTTTTCCAATCGTTTCTTTCTTCAGAAAGTCCGAAAGCAGGGTAGGGTAGATGAAAGATTACACCTACTCGATACAGCGCGCTCTCAAAGCGCGGCATGACTAGATACAGTATATGCCCCGCCGAGCTAAAACGCAAGCCTTTAGGCAAGGTTGTTCAGGGAAAACAGATAGGACAAACATACAGATTTTGGGACAATGTACAGTTTGTTTTGCGGCTTCCCCGAAAGATACAATACTATTGGCAAGAGCTACTATTTCACGAAGGGAAGATTTGCGCAGATGGCCGCTTCTATGCAGTTTCCGACGACGGATGAGCATGTTCTGACATATGGTAATACGACGATTGGCGTTATCAATGATATTTGCCTGGTTTCGCAGTTTCAGGTCGGCCCCTGGCAGGTACTCTATCGCCCGATGGAGACAGGCAACGTCAGGCGCTGGGGCTTGCCGCTGATGATCCCCAATTTTTCCTGGTTGAAGAATGGGACTTTCGAGGAAAAGGGGACGCAGTTGCCCATGCACGGCTTTGGCCGCACACTGCCCTGGCCCATCACCAAAGAGGATACCTCCCATCTCACCATGCAGTTGCACAGCAGCGCCGCCACGCTGCCCTCCTACCCCTACGAGTTCACGTTTATGGCCGAAGTTGCCGTGGGTGAGGGAACATTGACGTATACGCTGACGATAGAGAATCACAGCGACGAGGCGATGCCTATTGCCCCCGGCTTTCACCCCTATTTCGCTGTGGCGCAGCAGGAGAAGGCCAGACTGGTCGTCAGCGGGCTGCCTGATTTCAACGCCAGCGCCATCAACTGGAACACCAACCCACCGGACAATGCCTATCCATTTTCCCACCGCGTAACCATCCAGTTCCCCGGCGCGGGTACGCTCACCGTCGCGGAGATACCGGTCAATGGCCAGTATTCACTGGCAAATATGCAGGTCTGGTCGGAACCGGCAGACAAGCCCGATCACAATTTCGTCTGCTTCGAGCCAACGGTTGGCAGTGCCGACGCCCTCAACCGGCCCGCCGACCGGCTCAATATTCCCCCTCACGCCTCCCGCCAGCTCATTTTGCAGTTGACGGCGAAACCAGCATCATAGCAGGAGATGGTCAGCGATACTCTGTGGGGAGCATAGCCGCGATTCTTGTCATGACTTCGTCGGTGGCGTTCTCGATATCTTCGCGGGTGGTCTTGCGACCAGCAGGTTTGAAGGTCATCGGTTCGCCGAAAGTGAGTGTGACACGAGGGCGAATTTTTTTGAGAATGTTTTCGGACCCGGCAATGGCAACCGGTATGACAGGAGCGCCACTGCGCAGGGCAATCATGCCGAGGCCGGAATGCCCCTTTGCCAGTTTGTGCGTCCTGCTGCGCGTCCCTTCAGGGAAGATAAAGAGCACATCGCCCTTTTTCAAAAGCTCATCGGCGGCGCGAATGGCCTGGCGGTCGGCCTCGCCTCGTTTGACGGGAAAGCCGCCCATGAAGCGAACAAGCCAGCTAATGTTGGAGTGAAAAAGTTCCTCTTTTGCCATCGTAAAGGGCTGGCGCTTCATGAAGGCGGGAACAAGAGGAACATCAAACCAGGAGAGATGGTTGGAAGCAACGATAAAAGGCCCTTTAGCAGGCATGTTTTCGCGTCCGCGCACCTCTATACGCGCTAGAATAAAAAAGGCCAGCCGACCGAAGAGACGAATGAGAGACCAGATCAGAGCAGGTGCCTTATACGGCTCGTAGAGATTTTTCTCCGCCCGCCCCTTTCCTGCTGGTTTCGCTGCCTGAACCTGTTCCATAGCTAAGCCTCCAGAAGACGGTAAATCTTTGCCAGCACCTCCTGGACACTGAGAGTATCAGTGGCGATAAGTACGGCATCTTCAGCCGGGCGCATGTTTTCCCGGTCGATAAAGTCACGGCGTTCGATGTCGTGTTGCACTTCCTCAAGAGAGGGAAGAGCAGGATTGCCCGCGCCCAGCCGTTCCACCAGTTCGGCGTAGCGGCGGCGCGCTCGTTCGGCGGCACTGGCTGTGAGAAAGATTTTTAACTCGGCATCGGGCAATACCACTGCTCCTATATCGCGCCCGACCATAACCACATTGCCAGCCCGCGCCATTTCCCGCTGCCTCTTCCTGATCTCCGCGCGCACGCCGGGATGGGACGAGGCAGTGGAGACGGCGCGTGTCACCCCGGCATCGCGAATATCCCAGGTGACATCACGTCCATTGGCGAGGACGGTATATTGTCGCCCATCGTCGATGAGCGGTCGTGTTATTTGTATGTCAGCCTCACGAGCGAGCTGTTCGAGGGCTGTTGCATCGTGAACGCTAATACCCTTTTGCAGCGCCAGCCAGGCCAAAGCCCGGTACATAGCGCCGGTGTCGATATAGACATAACCCAGGTGACGCGCCAACTGTTCGCCTATCGTACTCTTGCCCGCGCCCGCAGGGCCATCGATAGTAATACGCGCTGGCCTCCACATGCTTCCTCCGTACATTTCTGATCCTCAATCTCCTGCGATTATACCACATTGCAGCACGGATTTGAGCGGGTTCCGCGCTGGCACTTGTTTTTTGCCCGTCTGGCTGCATTATGAGAGAGAGCATGAAGAGAATCGTCGCGAAGATGCCAGTGCTCCCTACAATTTTGCGGAGCGGCGCAATATGGGAGCGCCTGCGATAGCTTCCCGCTTCTCATGCTCATCTTGTTCTTCGCCTGCCTTGCGTTGATGACGCGCAGCCTCTCGCACCTTATCTACACCCGGGCGTTACCATGCCACCGGCCTGCTCTCCATGAGCTGGGTTGGTGAATATTATGAGCAGGCAGATACGAGGCACACTAATGAGTCGGCTTCATCAACGCCTGAGCGAGGATTTGCAAGACCGGGAGTTCGCGGAAGCATTTTATGACATGAGCGTAGACATTGCTCTGCTGTTCTTGACTGACCTCATGCTCTTCTCGTCAAGAAGAAACACATCATTACGTCGCTTTTCCGTTGCCGACAGGGGTAAGCCTGCTGCTGACGACCACAGAGGCACTGTGTGTTCTCGTGCCGAGCGTCCAGAGGAGGAGGGCGGCGAGAACGATAAGGATGCCGAGGCCAGTGAGGGCAATCTGGACCATGAGGCCGACGAAGGCGAGGAACAGGCCAAAGGCGGTGATAAACGGCCAGATGCTGGCTGCCTGGTGGACAAGCTGAGCACGGCTGGCAAGGGCTGGCACTGCCGGGACAGGAACAGACGCGGCTGACACGGCAGAACCTTCAGGAACTTCCTCTTCCTGCGCGGCGTCCTGTATGCTTTGCGCTTCAGCGAGGGCAAGGGCGGCTTTCTCCGCACGCTCGGTCAGCAGTTGCTCGATGCGGGCGTGCAGGGTACGGGCATCAAAGGGCTTCGCAAGGCAGGTGATCTGACCCTGCTGTTCGTCGGCAATTTCAGCAGGAATGGGGCATTCCCAGGCCAGGACGACAATCGGGAGAGTGGAGAGGTAGTGATGCTCCTGCACCGCTTCCAGCAGCTCCCAGTCGCTGTTTACACCGCTATCGACATCAAGGACGAGCAAGGCGGGAGGCCGCGTCTCGATCTCGTCGGCAGGCAAAGCCGAAGGGCTGGAGGCTTCGATAGTTTGCATGCCGCGATATTGCAAACCAAGTGTGATGAGGCGTCGCAATGAGTTGTCGGCGACGATGAGGAGAATTCTCTCTTGAGTTCCTGCTTCCTGCGCCTGAAACATGGATACTGCTCCCGTCCAATCGAGTCAAAACACATCACATCCAAACCACATTATAGCAAAAGATATTCTAGCCGCTACCCATTACAATACCTTTGATGAAGGGCTACTTCACCTTACAATTACCTGAATAATGGCCAACGACGGAACGGAACGCCCGGCCTTCAAACCCGCGCCGTTTCGTCGTCTCCTGTTGGGGCGATGTGATTGCTCACGGACGACCACATCTCAAATCTTCGCTAATTTATATCCTACATCCGGCACAGTTAAGATATAGCGTGGCTCCCGTGGGTTCTTCTCAATCTTGCGGCGCAGGCGACTGATATAGACCCAGATAAAACCTATGTCTCTATTATACTCTGGTCCCCAGACTCTTTCCAGTAGCAGTTCATGGGTGATAACCATTCCGGCATTGCGGGCAAGGACGCTGAGCAAGCGGTATTCCGTGCGGCTGAGCTGGATCGGGCGTCCCTCGACGAACACCTGGTGCTGGGCGTAATCGATCAGCAAGTCGCCACTGCTGAAGGTATGCGCTTTCTGCTCTCCCTCAGGGGGCAAAGGCTGCCGCCGCAGCAGAGCGCGCACACGGGCCAGCAATTCTTTCATGCCGAATGGCTTTATCACCAGGTCATCAGCGCCCAGATCAAGCAAGCGCACGCGCTCGTCCTCATCACAGGCATCGGCAAGCATGAGCACCGGTATTCTGGAATACTCGCGCAGGCGTTGCAGCAGTTCGACACCGCTCATATCGAGCAGGCGCGTAGAGAGCAGGATCAGATCGGGTTCTTCCAGATCGAGCTGGCGCAACAACTGGAGGCCGTGCGCAACCACCTGCACGTGATACTGCTGCTCTTCCAGGTTGGCGCGCAGGAAGCGAATAAGGCGTGTATCGTGCTCGCCTATCAACACATGCAGCCGCTCACTGTGATGCAGCGGCCCGCTCTGCACACTCGCAGACGGCGCAGGGGCGAACGAGGCAAGAGTTGAAGGCACGGACAGCCCTGGTAACGGCGAGGACGAGCGCGGATTTAAAGGCAATGTAAAGTAAAATATCGAGCCATGCCCAGGACCGGGCGAATCGGCCCAGATTTTGCCACCATGCGCCTCAATCGTGGCCCTTGCCACGGCCAGCCCGAGGCCGCTGCCGCCAGGACTGTTTTCATCGATGGGAACGCGATAGAAACGCTCAAAGATGCGGTCGAGCTGTTCGGGTGCAATGCCCACGCCCCTATCGCTGACACTCAGGCAGAGTTCGATCTCGTTGACATCAAGCTGAATGGTAATTAGACTGCCCGGCTGCGAATACTTAACCGCGTTGTTGAGCAGATGGTTGATGGCCTGCTCGATGCGCACGACATCGCAGAGAACCGGTGGCATCGCCTCGGGTAGCGTGAGCGTGAAAACGTGGGAGGGAGCATGCTTGCGCCAGCGCTCCACGACCTGACTCAGCAGACGCGGAAATTCCACCAGGGCCAGGCGCAAATGCTGTGTTCCGGCATCGAGCCGCCACACATCGAGCAGCGTGTTGAGGATATCATAGAGGCGATCGGTATGGGTATCGATCATCTGCAACATCTCGCGCTGTACAGCCGGGTCCCAGCGCGAGGAATTGCCCAGCAGCGTCGTGGCACAGCCCTTGATGATGGCAAGCGGCGTTTTGAGTTCGTGCGCGGCCATTGCCAGCGTCTCGCTACGCGCCTCGATGGTGCTGCGTTCCAGGGTAATATCGTCGAGCAGGACACCACGACCGAGCAAGTGACCACGCGGGTCGCGCACGGGGAAACACTGGACGCGCAGCCAGCGCGCAGCGGCGTGGGCCAGCGCAAGATCGGCAGAGCATTCCTGCTCGGGATGCTGCCAGGCACGATCCAGTGTGGCCTGAATGCTCTGTGGGTCGGCAGCAATGGAGAGCAATTGTTTGCGAATATCAAATACCGGCTCTTCCAGCAGTTCCTGCACGCTGACGCCAAGTAAGCGCCCGGCACTGGCATTGGAATAGGTAACGCGCTGATTCTGATTCAGCAGGATAAAACCACTGTGCATATTGTCCGCGACATTGGCGAGCAGATTATGCGCTCTCGCCGCTGCCGATGATAAGATATCTCTTTCCGCTGCTGAAGCAGTCGTTGTTGCTGCGGGTGAAGGTGATAGCGGGTCGTTGCTCACTTCGCCCCACCAGTCCTCGCGACCTGCCTCCGCCCCGTTTCCGGCGGCCACATCCATACAAATAACCTTCACTATCTTAGAATTATGCCTGGGAATTATGCCTGACTCATTTATATTCTAGCAAGATAGTCAAGGTTATGCTTTTGGCCCTGAAACTAATGCATGGATGCAATTATAATAATGAGGACGAGGTGAACAATCATAGCGATGGCGAAGCCCCAGCCGATGACAAGAATCCAGGTGTGGTCGCTCATCACACGGCGATTGCGTGCGTGGGACTGCGGCCAGTGCTCGGAGGCGACGAGGCCCATGGCGATACGCAGGCGCAGGGGAGAACGGACAGGAGACTTGCGCATGTGAATAAGCAGTTCGCCATAGCAGCGCTTACACAGCACCCAGGACTGGCGAGGTTCGGGCGCGCCCACCGGCTCCATTAAATAGGTAGCATCGAACCACGTATGGCGATCACAAATGGAGCAGCGCGGATTTTTGGGTCGCTTCGACCCGTAGGAACGGCCCGCCTCCACCGTCACCGTCGGTTGTCCGCCTCCTCGCGTCGTCTCGTTCATCTTCGCTCGTCCTTTCGCTCTAATAGAGATGCTCGCCACCCCATTATGGTGCGTTTCATGCTATGTCTCTGTATCCTATGGCACCCGTTCTTGATCGGAAATTGAAAGGGAATATCTTTTCCCTCCCTCAATTCTACCACATTCAGAGGGAAAATATCACGAAGAGGTCACAAAAAGATGATATTTCGCAGACGCGGAAGCTCGTACTTTGTAAGCACGCGCTAAGTTGGGCGCACCGCCGATTTATCGGCTCCTGTAGCTCAAGAGGCCGATAAATCAAGCGATCGCAGAAGTAATCTAGCGGAACAGCAGGGGCAGCAGGTAGACGGTGCTGAAGACGACTACCCAGACGCCGTCAACGAAGTGCCAGTACATTTCGGCGGCCTCGACCGCAAAGTGCTTCTGTGGGGTGAAATGTCCGCGCATCGCCCTGATAAGGACGATAATCAGGAAAATGAGGCCCACCGTCACGTGCAAGCCGTGGAAACCGGTCAGCGTGAAAAAGGACGAGCCGAAAACGGCGGCCTGTGGCGTCAAGCCAGTACTGGGCGTGAAATTGTGCGCAAAGAGGCCGGAATACTCGTAGAACTGCCCGCCCAGGAATATCGCGCCCAGAATGATGGTAAGGAAAAAGCCCCACCTGAGGGCACGCTGGTTGCCTCTACCTATGGCAGTTCCGGCGATATGGGCCGGAATACTGCTGGAAAGCAGGATAACAGTATTGATCAATGGTAAAATCAGACCCGAATCTGTTGGCGGTACCCACCCTCCACCGTTACGGATTTCCAGGTAGAGATAAGCGGCAATCAGGTTTGCGAAAATCAACGCTTCGGAGGCTATGAAGAAGATCATACCCCACCAGGCGAGGTCTCGCGTCGCTATCTCATGTTCCGCAACCTGAGTAACCGGGCCTTGCTCAGTAGCCATAGAATAGTCTCCCTAATCTACTAAGATACACGTATCTGATAGTTATTTCCTATCTCAGGTACGAACGGCGTTCCAACAACCAGCCGGTAATCGAACCGAGAATGAGTATAACTCCGATAAAGAAAACAATTGGATGGATGAGGAGGCCGACACACGCGATAAAAATCGTTACAGCCAGCACAATAGGCCAGGGGCTGCGCGGTTCCGGGGCCTCCATCTGCTCCTTTGTCAGCTTGCGCGGGCCTAACAGCTTTACCTTGACGACCTTCTCCGCCTTTTCTGTCTTCTCTGTGTTCTCGACCACAATTTTCCTCTTTTCCAGAGGCTTCAGGCCGGATATGAAGCAACCGGGACAGGCAGGAACACCGGCCTGAAGTCTTGTCCATTTACCGCTAGTGCGTGGCCGTCTTCCAGTCGGCGATCTCCGGGTTCTTCTTGTCATAGAACGGGCGGCGGCTGCGCACAACCGGAATGGTCTCAAAGTTGTAAGGCGGCGGTGGAGACGATGTATCCCATTCCAGCGTGAAAGCATCCCAGGGATCGCTCCCGGCAGCCTCGCCACTACGCAAACTGCGGATCACATTCCAGATGAAGATCAGGACGCCGGTAGCAATAATGAAGGCTCCAACGGTCTCCAACAGGTTGAGGTCATTCCAACCCAGGTTAGCCGGATAGGTATAGATACGGCGGCGCATACCAAGCAGGCCAAGAATCTGCATGGGGAAGAAGGTCAGGTTCAAGCCGATCAGGAACAGCCAGAACTGGGCCTGCCCCAGTTTCTCACCGAGCATTCGCCCCGTCATCTTGGGGAACCAGTAGTAGATGCCTGCGAAGATGGCCATGACGCTTCCGCCGAAGAGCACGTAGTGGATGTGCGACACCACGAAGTAGGTGTCCGTTACCTGGTAGTCGAAAGGAACGATTGCCAGGGCCACGCCGTTCAAACCGCCGATCAGGAACATGGCGATGAAACCTATGGCAAAGAGCATGGGAACACGGAAAACTACCTTACCCCGGAAGATTGTCGCAATCCAGTTGAACATCTTCACAGCGGTCGGAATGGCGATGAGTGTCGTGCTGGTAGCGAAGAAGGCTTGCGCGATGAGCGGCAGGCCAACGGCGAACATATGGTGCGCCCACACCGTGAAGCTCAGGAAACCAATAGCCACGCCCGACCAGGCCACAAAGGTATAGCCAAAGATTGGTTTGCGCGAGAAGGTCGGCAGCACATCAGAAATGATGCCGAATGCTGGCAAGATCAGGATGTACACCTCCGGGTGGCCGAAAGACCAGAAGAGATGCTGCCAGAGCAGCGGGTCGCCGCCAAACGTATACTGGTAGAAATGCGTACCGAGATGGCGGTCGAGCAGCAGCAGGCCGCTGGCAGCGGTCAGGCTCGGAATGGCGAAGAGCAACAGGAAAGACGTGACCAGCGTCATCCAGACGAAGAGCGGCATGCGGTTAATGGTCATGCCGGGCGCGCGCATCTTGAGAATGGTGACGACGAAATTGAGCGCGCCAGAGATAGATGAGATACCAAGCAGCAAGATACCAAGCACCCAGAAGTCCATATTGAGGCCCGGCGTACACTGGTAAGCCTTGACGCAGCCGGAGTTCAATTCTGTCAGCGGAGCGTAGGCAAACCAGCCATCGTTGGGGGCAGCATTGAACAGGAAGCTCGATGTCAGGAACAGGCCGCCGAAAAGCACGATCCAGTACCCGAAGGCGTTCAGGCGTGGGAAGGCCATATCGCGCGCGCCGATCATCAGCGGCACGATATAGTTACCGATACCAACCGTCATAGGCATCACGAAGAGGAAGATCATCGTGAGGCCATGCATGGTGAATATTTCGTTATAGGTCTCCGGGTCAAGCACCTTGCCGTTCGGGACCGCGAGCTGGGTGCGAACGAGCAACGCCTCCATGCCACCAACCAGGAAAAAGAAAAAGGCGGTGACGATGTACATAATGCCGATCTTTTTATGATCGACGGTGGTAAGCCATTGGCCGATATAGGTTTCGGCAAAGGTTTTCCGTTGTGGTACTACACCGACACCTTCTATAGTGCGGGTTGCCATTGGCAATTCCTCCAATATCCAGCCCAGTAAGAAACTCTACAGGGTCGATTTACGTCTACTTAAGACTCTCCAGGTACGCTACCAATGCATTGATCTGACTTTGTGTTAATGGCGATATAACCATGTCACTGCCCGGTTTGATACCCTGTGGGTCAGATAGCCACTGAGCCAGGGCACAGTTACTCAGATCGGGTTTTGTGGGGTTGCTCTGCAAATCGGCCTGACATTGAGCAGCGTTGTTATCGAGCACTCCACCAGCGATCAGGTCGCGGCTGCCGAAGTGCGTCAGATTGGGGCCAATGAGAGCGGCGGCTTTGGGATCGTTGTAGCTGGCCAGGTTGACGCCAACGATACCGTGACAGCCAGCGCACTGGCCGGTCTTGAAAAGCTGCTCGCCCTGCGCGGCGAGGCTACCCTGTGGAGGCGTTGCCGCCGCTGCCTGCTGCGAGCTGACCCATGTCTGGAAGGTACTCATCGGCTCGACAATGACATTGAAGTTCATATGGGCATGCTGCGTGCCGCAGAACTCGGCGCACTCACCAAGATAGGTGCCAACTTTGTCGGCTCTGAAGATCATGTAGTTGTCATGGCCGGGGATAACGTCGGTTTTACCAGTGATCTGAGGAATCCAGAAACTGTGGATGACATTATCCGAATACAGGTCGGCCCTCACTACAGTTCCAACCGGAATGTGTAGCGAGTCGGCGGTCACGAATCCATAGTTGGGAGACTCGGTATAGTCAAACTCCCACCACCACTGATGGCCGTAAACCCGTACTGTTAGCGTTGGCGCTCCCGGAGGTGCGGTAGGCGCCAGCGTAAACATGGTATAGATGGTGTAGACCAGCACCGCGAACAGGAACAGGGCCGGAGCTATCGTCCAGGCCGCTTCGACCGTGTTGTTCCCGTGAATCTGCGGAGGGGCGGGCATGCCCGGTCGCTCACGATAGCGAATAATCGAGTAGATCAACCAGGCCTCGACAACTATAAAAACGAAGGTTGCAACGCCAAGGATAAACCAGAACAGGTTCAATTCCTTCTGGGCCACCGGCCCGACGGGCGCAAGTATCGAGGGAGAATTCTCTCCACATGCAGCTAAAAGGATTGAGGATAGAAGCATGGCTGCGATGATTACTACCCAGCGTTTTGGCTTCATTCCGCGAAATAGAGGCATCCTCACGTCTCTTCTCCTACAAATTAGTATTTCTATGATGATGAACACTACCCTCTGTCATCGATCAATCAATGCGAAAAGGCGCATATAGTGACACTCTCTGCACTCTATACCCTACTATAGTGAGCGTTCCTGACAGTCGACTTGCAGTCCCTTACCGACACCTTACAATGACCTGAACAAGCCTGTTATGCCCGCCCTACCCCAGGCCGACCGCGATGGTTCGGCCCTACTATATACAGGGCCATTCGCTGCGCGAAGGTGTTACATGATGCCAACCTCGTTGTCCACCTCTTCCATCAGGGCTTCCTGTTCGCGCTGGCGGCTTTCTTGCTGCAACATCCAGCGAATGAAGAGAACGCTGACGATGACGATATTGAGCAGACTGCCGGGAATCCACATGATGAGACCGCCCAATTGCTGGTCCATAGCCGGAGAAATGCCCCAGACGCGGGGAGCGGCCAGGTATGGCGCATAGAGTGGCGGTGAGAAGGTCAGGCCCGCACCAAGGGCCACCATAGGCATGCCGCTCAAGAATATATAGAGCATCTGTCCGCCGAGTGGCAGGCGCGGTAGACCTCGTTTGAGCGGGCTGAAGATAGGCCACCAGAAGAGCAGGCCGAAGACGACAAACGTCATGTGCTCCAGGATATGGATAGCCTCGTTCTCCAGCGTGGCATCGTAGAGCGGCGGCGCGTGCCAGAGCCAGAAATCCGCGTTAAAGACGAGAAAAGCCACCGCAGGCAGCGTCAAAAATCGGGCTATACGAAATATGACTGGATTGCGCAGCAGCGGCTCAGCCATCCACTCAGGCGTGCCAAGCAGGAGCAACGGCGGACCAATGGTGGTGAGAAAGAGATGCTGCACCATGTGCGCGCTGAACAGGTAGCTATCACCCAGCTCGTCCAGAGGTGAAACCAGGGCCAGGAACATCAGCCCCATGCCCAGCAAGAAGCAAAGGATCTGTGCGCGCGTGGCAGATGCCAGCCCGTATTTTTTACGTAATGGCCCGATAGCGTAGAGATAGAAGCCCACAATGAGGGCTGTGCCTATAAGTATCGATGGCTCCCAGTCCCACTGCGTGAGCCAGAAGCTCGGCCCGATGTCCGCCATGACAGCGACCTTTCCCGTCTTTTGGTATTTGAACAAATAAATATGCTGTGCAAGTAATCTCGCTCAATACTATAGCAGGAAGAACAACATTGAACAAGGGTATCCATAAGACATAAGAGAATGCTGCCAACTAGAATCACGAACACATGAACCCCTCCTGGCACGTCATTCTTCGCTGCGCTCAGAATGATGTGCCGGGCCGGTTTATTTACGGCAAATACGGGTTGGAGCATGAGATATATTCAGGTATCTGTAAGGGAAGAGTGGAATGCTGCAAGGAAGGTATCAGGCGGGGTGAGGAAAATAGGTTATGGATTATGTATCTTTCTGGAAGGATTGCTCAACACTATGGAGCTTGTAGAGCTTGAGACGAAGGAGCCGTCGAAGGTCGCGACAAAGCAGGATCCGGGGCCGCTGCGACAGACGCTTTCTAGCTATATCGACCTGATGAAGCCGCATGTGACCGTGCTGTTGCTGGGTGTCACCGCCGCAGCGATGGCAATTGCGAAAGGCGCGCTGCCACCCCTCAGTCTGGTTATTCCGACACTGCTGGGCGGTGCGATGGCGGCAGGCAGCGCCAACTGTATCAACTGCTACCTGGATCGTGATATCGACCAGATCATGGGGCGCACGCAACGTCGTTCCCTGCCTTCCGGCAAGGTGCAGCCAGGGCAGGCACTCATTTTCGGCACTGTACTCGGCATCGGCGCGTTTCTCATCCTGGCCGTCTTTGTCAACTTGCTGAGCGCGCTACTTGCATGTTCGGCTATTCTGTTCTATATTGGTATCTACACCATGTGGCTCAAGCGTTCTTCGGCCCAGAATATCGTGATTGGCGGCGCTGCCGGTGCCGTTCCGGTGCTTGTGGGCTGGGCCGCGATTACCAATAGCGTCGGACTACCAGCCATCTGGCTCTTCGCCATCATTTTCTACTGGACGCCGCCGCACTTCTGGGCGCTCTCGCTGCTGATCCAGAAAGATTATGAGAAGGCGAAGATTCCCATGATGCCGGTGGTTATGGGCGAGCAGGAAACACGCAAGCAGATCTTCCTGTACTCGCTGTTGCTGGTTGCGGTGACGCTCGTGCTCTTTGCCATGCACACAATGGGCTACTTTTATCTGGTCATGGCCGTTGTGCTTGGTGGAGTGCTGGTCTACATGGCGCTGCGCCTGCTGCGGGAGAAAACGAAACACCGGGCGCGTACGCTTTTCTGGTATTCAAATTGTTATCTCGCGCTGATCTTCGCCGTGATGGTGCTTGACCGCGTGATACACTGACAGGAGTTTATACTATGCGGATGAGCTGGCGTCTGGCTTCACGGCTCTCGGTGCTCTTTCTGGCGCTGCTGGTCGTAGTGGTCGTTGCCATCGTCGGAGCACGAGGCGATGCCACCTCGACCAACGCTACCGGCACGACTCCATCCGGCCTGCAAGGAACCAACCTGGGTGGGACACCCGCGCCCAATTTTCGCCTGACCGATCAATTTGGTAAGCAAATCTCGCTCTCGCAGTTCCGGGGCGAGCCGGTTGTGCTCACCTTTCTCTACACCCACTGCACCACTGTCTGCCCGCTCACGGCAGAGAAGCTGCACACAACGGTAGTAGCTCTGGGCAGCCAGGCACAACACGTAGCAATTCTGGCGGTGAGCGTCGATCCGAAAGGAGACACTCCCGCGTCGGTCATCAACTTCTCTAACACCCACCACATGCTCAACTACTGGCACTACCTGATGGGAACGGAGCAGCAACTCGCCCCCGTCTGGTCAGCTTACAGCATGTACGCCTCGGTGGCAAGCGCCAACACCATCAATCACACCACAGCTCTCTACGTCATCGACAAGCAGGGCAAAGAGCAGGTCTTCCTCAGCGACACCTTCGCCCCTTCACAACTGGAAACCGATCTCAAAATCCTGTTGAAGCAGTAAGCATCAAGGAAATGGGAATAGCAAGAGCGTGGAGCCACGGCTCCGCGCTCTTGCTATTCCCATTTCCTTGATGCATTAATCTCCTCTTTGTCACGGAAGGCTTTTTCGAGGTCGATGGAGAAGTAGTTGGCGAGGTCGAGCAGGTAGCTGAGCACGTCGGCAAATTCCTCTTCGAGATTCGCCTGCTTCTGCTTCGCCTTCTCATCATAGAGGCTCGCCCTCTTGCGAATAGCCTTTGCCAGTTCACCGATCTCTTCCACAAAGAGTAAAAACTTTTCCGCGTAAGTATCCTTCGTCCAGCCCCGCTCCTGGCAGACCTGCTCTTCATAGCGCTGCAGGTCTGCTAGCGTAGGATGCTCTGATAACTGTGCCATTAACAATGCTCCTGTTTGAATGATGATAGATCTATCATATCCTCTTCACAATACCGCTTTTGAGGCCGTTTGACAAGGAAACTTTACGCCAGAGAAAGGGGGTGAAGCGTCTCCCCATCTCCTGGCTCGCACGTATAAGCGTTATACCTGCGAGAGGAAAACGCAGGTGAGCATGTGAAATGAGACAATGATATGGAAAGGGTGTTAGATAGCCAACGAGGTCGATACGATCCTGGCAACTATCCCTTCTAGACTATGTCCATTATCATCCCTACAGGCTTCCATATGAACGTAGGGAAAAGGATACGGTCAGGAGGGAAGAAAAAAGGGAAAACAGCCCCCCGCCACAGCGACCAGCAACGTCACGCGGTCACCATCGTGCATTGGAGTCGAGAGCGTGGCATCAGGTTGCGGGCGCGCATCATTGATGAGCACACGAATGTGGCTTTGTAGAGCGCCTGCCTCGGTCAGCAGGTAAGGACGCGCACGGGGATAAGTGGCACAGAGAGCCTCCAGCACCTGCCCAAGCGTGCGGCTGCCGGAAGGACCGTCAAGAGCGATATCGACCCGCGCTTTTCCCGTGACGACGCGTGCCGTCCCAAAGAGCGCGACGTTTACCTGCATATGCACAATCCATTGTCATGTACGGGATTATCACGTTATGTTGGATTTTCCCCTGCACTCTGATCTCCACGGGTTCTCAGTTCCGTGAGAATACTATTGGTGGTATCGCGCAGGCGCTTGTTCGCCTCCTCCAGATCAATAGCTGCCTGGATGAAGCTGTTATACAGCCGCCTGAACAGGACAAACATGATGACGAGGGTGGCAATCCACCAGATGGTTTCGATGACCATAATGACCGCAAAAGGAATGTTCTGCCCCCACGGGGAAAGGGTAAAGGTAGACTGGACGATAATCCAGCCGATGAGCGCGATCAGTTGAACGGTGACAAACCAGGTAATTCGTTGCCCATGCTGGCGCATGCTAAGCGATGGTGCTATTGATGCCATGAGAATACCCTCCTCTCGAACTACAAGCCTTCTACTCTACATTATACTGGGCTCTGATAAATGAGCCGAGGCCAACAGCATCGAGGCGATCCATAGGGGCGAGCATGGTGAGTTGAACGACGCCGGGAAGTCGTCCGATCTCGACACCGCCCGTGATGGTGCAGCGATTGCGCACCTCAGCCTGGGTCATGCGCAGGACTTCTCCGGCGCGCTGGATGGCATTATCGGTAGCCTCGTTGATGGTGGGACCGGTGCCGATGAACTGGATGGGTCCCATGTTGCGCTGCAAAGAAACGTGGTAGCGCTGCGCCAGTCGCTCTCCGGCCTCGATCTCCGCCTGTGTATAGGGACGAGCAATGAAGGGCAGGTCTTGGGCAACGGGCAGCAGGATGGGGCCATCGAGGGCCAGACCCTTGATAACATTGACACGTACAGAAGCTTCGGCGGTAATATCGGTGGTGTGCAGCGAGAGTTCGCCGTCGCCCTGATTGGCGTGACAGTCACCGATATAGATGCCGCCGCCCTCGATCTTGACGGGACAGATAAGCACAGCACCGGGGCGCACCTCGTTCGTATCGAGGTGAGCATCGGTCTTGGCGCGATTGAGGGTTTCCAGCGTCAAACCGTAAGGATGGTGCGCGCCAACGAGGAAGTTGCCGAAATCACCTGCATTGTGCGAATCTGGCAGGTCGACGCTGGGCGTGGTGCCGATATTACCGATGAAGGGACGCAGCCGGGCCAGCACACCGGGGATGGTTTCCGGCTCAAAGAGCAGGATAGGATACTGGCGCGCATTGGGTGGCAGGGCAGCAACTTCGCGAGCGCGCAGCGCGAAATCGTGAGCGGTGCTGCCATCGACGGTGAGGCCGACCTTATCATCGTGGTCGAAGACAATGGTATAGCCCTCCTCGAAGCCAAAAGGAGCAACAACGGTGCCACAACTGGCGCAGCGAATACTGTTCTCTCCCGTTCCTTCAACGCGAGTGGCGGGCCAGGCAGTGCCACAGCCGGGGCATTTCTTATCAACAAAAGGATCATCGCCAAAGGCGGCGGCATTCGTAACCATCGTGCCGGAGGAGGTTGCCAGCGAGAGCACACGCATGGACTCGATGGTAATGGCAATGGCATCGCCCACCTGCGCGCCCGCCACAGCAACGGGCCGTGTCACCTCGTGTCCGCCGCGAAAATCCGGGGTAATCATCGGTCCCCAGCAGCCGGGCGGCACAACGCAGCGAATGCGTCCACCATCCTTCACAGTCGCTGCAAAGCCCAGGCTGGGGCCAACCAGCCCGCCAGTATACTCATCTACAAAGACTTCATCCCTGACTTCGCTGTCCATCATCCGCATTGAGTCATCTCCTTTCTGCACTGCTCAAGCAAGATACGCTCTCTTCAATCAATCAGAAAAGGACTACCGTTACAGGCCTCAATGGATAGTTAGGATACGCGACGCAATACAAGACAGGCCCTGCTACTACATACACTGTACCGCAGAGCAAGCATCTACGTCAATTCCGTCTCTTTCGGATCCCTGCTTCTGAGATAAGGATATGGTATTTCTTGTAGAGAACTCCTAAAGCGTTCAAATTGTCTGTATCCCTCATGAGTTTCCAGCACCATTTCACCTCCTTCACTAAGAGTCAGTGCATGACCCGGTTGCCCTTTGTGCTTCATAGAAATGTCATCCTCCAAAAAATTCTTCTGCCATCGTTTATACAGCGAACTACAAAACCACACGAAAAGACCCTTCCGGGGGAAAGCTCAGGGGGCATGTGCACCTTTTGCCTTGCAAGGGGGATAAAAAGGAGACGCGACATATCCAGGTTGGTTCGATCCTGATCCATGTATTTCTTTGTGTCTGGCTGAGTAGTGAAAGACCTTCAGTTGCCAGGTACGCCGCTGCATGGTATGGTTCAACCTTTGCTACTTCATGGAAGAGAAAGGAGGAATATCTTCCCTTTTAGCCTCTCACCATTCTTATAAAGAGGCTAAGAAACCTTTGTACAGACCCTGACCGTTCGTTGTTTTCTTGCCGCAGGACGAGTGCTCATCCTGTGTTCAGGTTTTCCCATCGGGGGATGATGGGATGTTTTCTCCACTATTGCTATGAGAGAAAGGATCGCTTTATGCACAAACGACCGCTACCTATCGTGTTCACAGTCATGCTCACGCTTCTGTTCAGTCTCTTCTTCATGGCCTTGCCCGCCGGGGCGCATGGCGCAAAGACGACGCCTGTCGCGCAAAGTTCGCGTGCCGTCTCCTTCAAGCCGCTGTCGACAGCAGCCGCCAAAGCCCTCGCCTACTGGACGCCAGCACGTATGCAGGCCGCGATTCCCATGCAGACACCACAGCCTGAGGGAAAAGTCACCCCGTCTGCTCCCACTACAGGGCCATCCGGCAGCGGTAACGGAGTTGCTGCACTCAGCATCTACGCCAACAAGGTGAAGCACACGAAATACGGTCAATACCCATACTCAACCGTGGGTAAAGTGTTCTTCACCGACCCGGTAACTGGCTATGACTATGTTTGCTCCGGTGCCTCGGTCAACGGCACCAACTTGAACACCGTGGACACTGCCGGTCACTGTGTCGTCGAGGGCGGCTCCGGTAGCAGCCCAGATTGGTATACCAACTGGATTTTCTGTCCCCAGTATTTCAAAGGGAGCACGCCCTATGGATGCTGGGCAGAATATGAGGCATGGACCTGGAGTGACTGGATTAACAGCGGCTCCCTGGAGGACGACTTCGGCGATGTCGCCGTCTACAACAATTCATATGGCTATGGCAACCTCGTCAACGTGGTAGGCGGCACAGGCTGGGCATACAATTATAGTCCATCGAAAACATTCACCGACCTCGGCTATCCAGCCGAATCTCCCTATAACGGCAACCTGATGTATTCTTGCAAAAGCACTGGTACTGGCTACAGCTACGATGATGGTACCGTTGTTGAGACAACATGCGATATGACCGGAGGGTGCAGTGGTGGCCCCTGGCTGACGAGTATTAAGGGAGTCTTCGGCTACGTCAACGGGCATAACGACTTCAGGTATACTAACGACCCTCAGCATCTGTACTCCCCCTACTACGATTACGACTGGTACCAGGTCTTTTACGCCGCGGAAAACACGAGCGTGTAAGGACACTGCCGGTATGATTTGAAGCGAGGGCGTTGTGCATCTCGCTGCGAGAATGAGGCCTTTCCTCAGAGAGAGATATACATTTACCCCGGCTCTCTGAGGAGAGGCATCCCTCATTATCATGAAATTCGAGAGGGAACTTTCTCTTGCTAGCTGGCGTCCTGTCATAAAAGAAGAAGGCAGTGCTTCCCTACAAGCTATACGATACCTCGTTAAAAAGAGAAGAGTGGGTGATGGAACTGAGCATCACGTTCGATAGATCAGGATCATGAAAGGAAATACTATGCGCTCTATCTCTCTCCGCATCGTTTTCTGCCTGGCAATCCTGCTAGCCACGGCTGGCTGCAGCCAGGGTTCTTCAGGAGGAAGTACCTCGAACACACCCACATCTACGCCCTGCGCGCAAGCCTCCTCTATCAAAGGACAGATCATCTCCGTCTCACTTAACGCCTCTGGTAATCGCCAGGGAAGCTTTCTCCTTGATGGCAGCAAAGAGCAGAATGCCGCTTACAATCAGGCTGTCATCATTGTACTCACCAGCACGCAGATATATACACAGCAAAATGGACAATGCAAAGCAATCCCATTCTCCTCTCTCTCGGCAGGCCAGCGCGTCCAGGTCCAGACCACCAGCGCGGTGATACAGACTGCTCCCCCACAAATTGAAGCATCAGAAATCCTGCTGCTTTCCTAGTTTGTTTCAATTCCACACGGAAGGTCGGGAAAGAGCCTGTTCCCCTCTTTTTATGCCTTTCTAAATATCCCCGTCATAATCTTGACACGGATCATATATTCATGATATGATTCATATTATGAATGAGAAGAAAACATATCATAGTCCGC